>UMLF01076413.1_pt1 | contig 44204 bp, 40 predicted proteins | sample 1966501 | NCBI WGS metagenome assembly UMLF01 (sample SAMEA4836194, study PRJEB28245) | human gut metagenome | biome: gut microbiome; material: fecal sample | place: Denmark | collected 2008 | reverse complement strand
ACATCTGCGCCCCACCCTTGTTTGTATATATACTAGCACAATCAAAGTACAAAGTCAATATATTTGCTTACAATTGTCAAGCGACTTACGCCCCTCAAAAAGAGTCATAAATTATGCAAAACACGCCAAATTTCGGCATATAAAAAGAGCGTAAAACGACACCCCCAATAGAAGGGGCGTTCTACGCTCAAAGTTTTTATAAATCTTCCAATTGAATCTTTACAATCCATTTATCAATCGGAGTTAATTCCGTATTTGTTGCATAATAGTGAACAGTAGTCAAATCATCCTCTACAAAAAGCGTGAATAATTCATATTTTGGACATGATAAATCATGTTCATGCTAATCACACTATGCTAAAGTATAACCATAAAATTATATGAGGAGGATTTATCATGAACATATTAAAAAAACAAACCATCAGCATCGGTTTATGCTTTGCGCTTGCCGTATCGACACTTAGTGCCTTTACTCCGGCAACAGCGGCTGCAAAAGCAAAACTGGTCAAAAAGAAACTTACATTAACCGTTGGACAAAAGAAAAAGATTTCGATAAAATCAAAAAAGAAAAAAGCAAAATATTCTTTCAAAGCTTCCAACAAAAAAGCTTCCGTAAGTAAATCCGGCGTTATCACGGCAAAAAAAGCCGGCAAAGTTAAAATTACCGTAAAAGAGAAGTTGAAGAAAAAAACAAGAAAGGTGGGAACCATTACGGTTACTATCAAAAAGAAAATAGCACAAAACACGACGGTTCCGGCACTTAATACGCCAACACCTGTCGTTACAGCTACCCCGGCGGCGTCTCCGAGCAATGAACCAACTACCGAACCGACCGCTACCGCTACTGCAACTGCAACACCGACTCCAAAAGTCACCCCTACTCCATTTCCTGAGAACCCTGAATTTTCGAATATTCCAAAAGGTTATACCGCAAAAAATCAGGCTAACAAAGGAGAAGTAGAACGCTTTGAATATGAATCAACAGAATACATCAGTGACGATGAATCTGCAAAAAAGACACCAATTGACCGCTATGCTATGGTTGTTCTTCCAAAAGACTATTCAAAAACGAAAAAATATCCGGTTGTTTATATGCTCCACGGATTAAGTGACACGCCGGAATCCATGGTCGGAAACGGAATTCTTAACGATGGTGCAGGTACACAGTATGTGGTATGGAATGCCATTGCCAATGGTGATGTCAAAGAATGTATCGTCGTTTACCCATGTGTATGCTGTAACGAAGAAGGAAAAAGCAGTTTTAACACAGATGCAAAAACAGCCTCTTATTATGACTACATCATTAATGACTTAACAAAAGTATTAATGCCTGCCATTAATAAAGAATATTCCACACTGACCGGACGAGAAAACACGGCGGTTTGTGGATTTTCTATGGGCGGACGCGAGACATTGAACATTGGTATAAGACGTCCTGATTTATTTAGCGGTATCGGATTATTTAACCCGGCACCGGGTGCTTTAGATGGCGGTGACATGCTTACAAAAGCGGATTTAAAACTTGCCGATGAGTACATAAACAGCACTTATATTCAGATTACAAAAGGTGCTACTGACACAGTTGTTGGCAGTAATCCAACCAATTATTACAATGCACTAAAGGCTGCCGGCATCCCATGTTCCTACTATGAAACAATGGGCGGCGACCCTGCAGGCAAAGGAAACGGTGGCCACTGGGCAACCGTTTATCATCATGGTTTGTATAATTTCTTAAAACGTATTTTCAAGTAAAAAAGAAAGGGGATTCTGAAACATGAAAAAAACATTTCTCTGCTTCAGTTTGTCCTTTGCACTTTTAGCATCTGCCCTGAACCCGTTGTTCTCGGCAGATGTTTTTGCAAAGGCAAAGTTAGCAAAAACAAAAATCACATTAACCGTAGGACAAAAGAAAAAGATTACAATAAAGGGAAAAAAGAAAAAAGCGAAGTACACATTTAAGGCTTCTAACAAAAAAGTTTCGGTAAACAAAAAAGGAGTTGTTACCGCAAAAAAAGCCGGAAAAACAAAAATTACCGTAAAGGAAAAACTTAAGAAAAAAACTAAGAAGATTGGGGTCGTTACAATTATAATAAAGAGCAAAGTATCAAATAAAAAGTCGATTGCAAGTGCGCAGCCGGCAGCCACAAATTCCGGAAATACCGGTGAAAAACCAACGACTGCACCAACAGCATCAGCCACACCAACACTGCCCCCTACTCCAACCGGCTCTCCGAAGCCTACTGCCACCCCGCGTCCAAAAGAAAATCCGGATTATTCTGATCTGCCATCCGGATTCATGAATAAAAACGAGGCTAACAGTGGCACTCTGGAAGAATTCTACTACGATTCTACAGAAGTGTCAGAGGGCGAAACCGTAAAACGTCATGCACGCGTTGCACTGCCAAAAGGATATACCGAGTCAAAAAAATATCCGGTCATCTATATGCAGCACGGTATTTTCGGTAACGAATATTCTCTTACCGGAGATAATACACAATATGTTGCCTGGAACGCTATGGCAAATGATGATATGAAAGATTCCATTGTTGTTTTTGCTAATGTTTGTGCAAACAAAGAAGGAAAAGGAACCGGCTTCAGTTTGGAACACTATAAAGCCTATGACAACTTCATCAACGACTTAACAAAGTGCCTTATGCCTGCTATCAACAAAAAATATTCCACACTGACAGGTCGTGAAAATACTGCTGTATGCGGATTTTCCATGGGCGGACGTGTGAGTTTGCAAATTGGATTTGAGCGACCGGATTTATTTGGTTACATTGGTGCTTTTTGTCCGGCTCCGGGTCTTTTGCCTTACACGATGAATGGAGTTACTGAACCCGGATTTTATACGGATTCCACATTTACGCTGCCAAGCGAATATTTAAATGACACTTATGTACAGATAACAAAAGGATTTAAAGATGATGTTGTAAAACAGCACCCACTTTTGTATCATCAGGCTCTGCAAAAAACAAACACACCTCATGTTTACTACGAAACGATGGGTGGTGATCCAAGCGGCAGCGGCAGTGGCAACCATGAAAAAGCAGTTTACCAGCATGGTTTCTACAATTTTATGAAAAATATTTTCAAACCAAATGTAACTGTTCCGGCAGGTGCATTAAGAAAAGATGGAGTAAAAGGAACAACGGAAGAATTCGAATACGAGTCCACTGCTGTAGCAGAAGGAAAAACAGTGACCAGAAAAGCCTTAGTTGGACTTCCGGATGGATACAATCCAAAGAAAAAATATCCGGTTGTCTACGGTTTACACGGTTATGGCTGGGGCATCTATAATCTTGCTCAAGATGGTGCCACAGATGTTGTTTGGAACGGCTATGCCAATGATGTAATGGATGAAGTCATTATGGTATTTCCTAATATTTGTGCAAATGAATCCGGTCAGGGAAACGGTTACAGCCAAGAAACCTATGACGCCTATGATAACTGTGTCAATGATATCGTAAAATGCTTAATGCCTGCTATTAACAAACATTACAGTGTCAAAACCGGACGTCTCAATACAGCCGTCTGGGGATTCTCAATGGGTGGCAGAGAAGCTTTGAATGCAGGATTTAAACATCCGGATAAATTTGGTTATATCGGTGCCTTTTGTCCCGCTCCTGGCGTTCTCCCATATAGTGCAGAAAAAGGGATTTTTACCGAAGATACTTTCACACTGCCGGATGCTTATAAAGAAAACACGTTAGTTATGATTGTAAAAGGGAAAAATGACACAACGGTAGGTAACAATCCTATCCTTTACCATAAGGCCTTGGAAAAAAATAATGTTCCGCACATTTATTATGAAACCATGGGCGGAGATGCTGTAAACCGCGGAGGTGGCGGCCACCAAAATGTCGTTTATCTGCACGGATTGTATAATTTAATGAAACGGGCTTTCCCATGCAAATAAATTTATACACAGGTCAAAAATATCACCATGTTAAAAAACAGTCGCCTTGCTTAAAATCAAAGCGACTGTTTTTTAGTCTTTTAAACAACCAACAGGTATAATCTTTACCCCTGAATCTGTTGTATACGCCATATTCGCATTTGCACAAATTACAATTAACGCTGAAGGTTCTCTATATACATCTCGTGGATGTTTTTCACTTGCCAAAGCCTTTTGATTGTATTTTTGAATAACATCCTTGAATTTCAATAGCGATTTCTCAGCTTCCGGTATTTTATTTGCCCCTATTTTTATCTCAACAAGTGCATATTTTCCATCAGCCATCTGATATACTGCATCTGCTTCCAGACCTGTATCATCCGTATAATGTAAAAGACGTGCATTGTGTTTTTCAGCATAGACCAATAAATCTCTAAGCACCATATTTTCAAATACGTGTCCAAACAAATCCAAATCATTTATAAAATAATTCGGATTGATTCCTAATGCTGCAAGACCGATTGAAGGGTCAATAAATATATGCTTTTTGGCAGATCTAATTGCTGTTTTCGAACGAAGATGTGGCGTCCATGCATCAATATCTTTGACTACAAACAAAGCTTCCAATGCATCAACATACGATGCAAGAGTTATATCTGTAACATTCTGTGTTGCTTTTACATCTGCAAAAATATTTTTTCGTTTTGCACTTGTAGCCATATTTCTTGCATAGGACCACAACAAACTTCTCGCCCATTCTGGGTTTCTATTTATGCCATCTATCGCTGATATATCCTTTTGATAGATTTGCCTATAATAATCTTTTGCAATTTCTAATTTAGCAGTATCCTTTGTTAATGCCATACACCTTGGCCAACCACCTCTGCAAGCGGCAAAAAATAAATTTTCCAATTTCAAATCAGACACGATGCCATCAATATCATAATTTTTCTCATTTAAAATTTTAGACAAAGATATTTCCCCATTGGATTCACCTGTCTCAAACAAAGTCATAGGATACATTGTTACTTCTGTTATTCTTCCTGTCCCCGTATGCGGTGTACTGATTTTTTTACTTGCAGAGCCCGTCAAATAATACTCGCCAACTTTCTCCGGACTATCATCACATGCTTTCCTTATGGTGCCCCAGATTTTAACTGCATCTTGCCACTCATCAAATAAAATCGGTTTGGGGTTTTTAAGAAATAGTTTGGGAGCGGTTTCTGCTACAGCAATATAACCATCTCTTTTATCCTCATCTTGAAATTCGATAACCGTTTTGCAACGCTCTTTCGCTGTCCTTGTTTTCCCACACCCCTTTGGACCAGTTATACTAACTGCATTAAATGCCTCCGTTCTCTTATCTATTACGTCATCAACAATTCTTCTTATATACTCCATAATTATTCCCCCTCGTACCATTAAATATATTTTACTACATATTCATGACTTACTGCAAGCGTATTTTGTATTTTTCGGCAAATTTATTTTACTTTTTTCGGCTATTCTATTTTGTGTTTTTCGGCAGATTTATTTTACTTTTTTCGGTTCTTTCTTTACCCACCATACACAGCGCACTCGCCAAGTTCTTCTTCAATTCTAAGAAGCTGGTTATACTTAGCCACTCGGTCCGTGCGCGCCGGCGCACCGGTTTTAATCTGTCCGGCATTCATGCCGACTGCAATGTCTGCAATCGTAGTGTCTTCCGTTTCACCTGAGCGATGACTGACAATGGCATTCCATCCGGTCGTCTGTGTCATTCGAATCGCCTCGAGAGTTTCTGTCACGGTTCCAATCTGATTTGGCTTGATTAAAACCGCATTTGCCGCCTGAAGTTTAATTCCCTTTTCGATACGTTTGGTATTTGTAACAAACAAATCATCACCAACAAGCTGCACTTTATCTCCTAATTTATCCATGAGTTTCTGCCAGCCCGACCAATCCTCTTCTGCCAGCCCGTCTTCAATGGAAACAATTGGGTACTTGCGGCACAAATCACACCAAAAATCAATCATTTCATCAGTACTTTTGTACTCACCGGATTTCCAGAACAAATACTCGCCCGGTCTTCCTGCTTTCACAGCCTCCTCATACATTTCTGTGCTGGCACCATCCATAGCAATCGAAAAATCCTCGCCCGGACGGTATCCTGCTTTTTCAATAGCCCCTGTAATAAAAGAAAGCGCCTCGTCCTCATGAGCAAGATGCGGTGCGAATCCACCCTCATCACCAATGGAGGTGGCAAATCCCTTTTCTGCCAACAGTTTCTTCAAGGTAGCGTATACATTCACGCACCACTCCAAACACTGGTGAAAAGAAGATGCTCCTATCGGCATAATCATAAACTCCTGAATCGTTAAACTACTGTCCGCATGTTTTCCGCCATTCATAATATTCATCATCGGAATCGGCATAACACGCGCGTTTGGTCCGCCCAGATACTGATACAACGGAACACCGAGCTGTTTTGCTGCCGCCTTTGCCACAGCAAGCGATGTACCCAAAATTGCATTAGCACCCAGTTTTGCTTTGTTTGCGGTACCATCTTCACGTATCATCAGCGTATCAATTTCCACCTGATTTAATGCATTTTTCCCTTCCAATTTATCGGCAAGAATGTCATTAATATTTTCTACCGCACGCTTTACGCCATTTCCACGGTAACGCGGCAATTCACTGTCTCGCAGTTCCACTGCTTCAAACGCCCCCGTAGACGCTCCGGAGGGAACGGATGCTCTGCCCGCTGCCCCTCCGCACAATTTTACCTCTACCTCAATCGTTGGATTTCCTCTGGAATCTAAAATCTCTCTTCCTCGTATCGTATTAATTCGAAATGTCTGTATCATAAAAAAAGCCTCCTGTTTTCGATTAGTATAAACAGAAGGCTTCTTTCCTATACGATTATTTTTTGTGCTTTTTATTTTTCTTATTTTCCTCGTCCTCAAACGACTTATCCAACTGCTCTAACAGTTTTTTCTGCTCTTTGGTAAGCTTTGTCGGCACATCCACAACCAAATCCACATAATGGTTGCCTCGCATTTTGCGGTTACGAAGGGACGGAACTCCCTTACCACGCAAACGAACTCTTGTACCGGTCTGCGTTCCTGCCTTTACATTGTATGCGACATCGCCATCAATTGTCGGGATAACCACATCTCCGCCAAGAACAGCTCTTGGATAAGAAATCCGTACGGTTGAGTAAATATCATAATCCATGCGCTGGAAATCTTTGTGGCGTTCTACATATACTTCTACAAGCAAATCACCGCGGGCACCGCCATTTTTACCCGGTTCTCCTTTGCCACGCAGACGAACGCTCTGTCCGTGGTCGATTCCTGCCGGAATGCTGACCTGCAATTTCTCTTTTTTGCTTGTATAACCCTGTCCGTGACAAGCCGGACATTTTTCCTTAATAATTGTACCTTTACCGCCACAAGCCGGACATGTAGTAACATTCTGCACCATTCCGAAAAGTGACTGCTGTGTCTGAACAATCTGTCCTCGTCCGCCGCATCGCTCACATTTGACCGGGCTGGTTCCTGCTTTGGCTCCGCTTCCCCCACAAGTTTTACATTCAACTTTGGATGGAATTTCAATTTCTTTTTCCGTACCAAAGCAAGCTTCTTCAAATGTAATTTTTACCTGTGTCCGCAGATTTGCTCCGCGCTGTGGGGCATTCGGATCTGCACGCCGGCTTCTGCCGCCGCCAAATCCTCCACCGAATAAATCTCCGAAAATATCTCCGAAACTGCCAAAGATATCATCCATATTCATATTGGTGAATCCACCGCCGCCACCGGCACCACCATCAAAAGCGGCATGACCAAACTGATCATACTGGCGTCTCTTTTCCGGGTCACTTAATACGGCATAAGCCTCAGAAGCTTCCTTGAATTTTGCTTCTGCTTCTTTATCACCCGGATTCGTATCGGGGTGGTACTTTTTGGCTAATACACGATAGGCCTTTTTCAGCGCTGCCTCATCGGCATTCTTGTCTACGCCAAGGACTTCGTAATAATCTCTCTTGTCTGCCATGTCTCCTCCACTCTCTTTCTATCCTTTTACGTGCAAATAACCCGCGTGATTCTCATCATCGCGGGCATTCGCCCTTCTCACGGTTTCTGGTTTCCTAATGAGCCGTGATTCTTCGCAACAAATTACAGTTCGCGGTAGTCTCCATCCACTACATCGTCGCCACTGTTATCCTGTGCTGCTCCCGCTCCAGGGTTTGGTCCGGCACCTGCACCGCTCATGTCAGGGCCTGCTCCCTGTGCACCACCGGCAGCCTGCTGTGCCTGCTCGTATACTTTTGCGAATACCTGCTGTGCATTTGTCATCAAAGATTCTTTTGCTGCTTTCAACTCATCAACATCGGCATCGCTCATGTTCTCCGGTGTTGTACGCTCCAAGATTGCTTTTACTTTATCAATCTCAGCCTGTACTTTTTCTTTCTCTGCTGCATCTACGCCATCGCCAACGTCCTGCAATGCTTTCTCAGTCTGGAATACCATACTGTCAGCTTCGTTGCGGGCATCAATGCCTTCTTTTCTCTTCTTATCCTGTGCTTCGAATTCAGCAGCTTCTTTAACTGCTTTTTCGATTTCTTCATCATTCATGTTAGAACCAGCAGTAATTGTGATGTGCTGTTCTTTTCCTGTTCCCAAGTCCTTAGCGGATACATTTACAATACCATTGGCATCGATATCAAATGTAACCTCAATCTGTGGTACTCCACGCATTGCCGGAGGAATACCATCCAAGCGGAACTGTCCAAGAGATTTATTATCTCTAGCGAACTGTCTCTCGCCCTGTACTACGTTAATGTCTACAGCGGTCTGGTTATCTGCTGCGGTAGAGAAAATCTGACTCTTCTTAGTAGGAATTGTTGTATTTCTCTCGATAAGTTTGGTAGCCACACCACCCATTGTCTCGATAGCAAGTGACAATGGAGTTACATCCAGAAGAAGGATGTCGCCGGCACCGGAATCTCCAGCCAGTTTACCACCCTGAATCGAAGCACCAAGTGCTACACACTCATCCGGGTTCAAGGATTTGTTTGGCTCATGTCCGGTCAACTGTTTTACTTTATCCTGTACAGCAGGGATACGTGTTGAACCACCAACTAACAATACTTTTCCTAATTCAGAAGCGGTAATACCGGCATCTTTCAATGCGTTCTGAACCGGTGTTGCTGTTCTCTCTACAAGGTCAGCGGTCAATTCATCGAATTTTGCACGTGTTAAGTTCATATCAAAGTGCTTTGGTCCCTCAGCTGTAGCTGTGATAAATGGCAGGTTAATGTTTGTTGTAGTTGCAGAAGACAACTCTTTCTTTGCTTTCTCTGCTGCTTCTTTCAAACGCTGCATTGCCATCTTATCAGTAGAAAGGTCAACGCCCTCTGCCTTCTTAAATTCAGAAACCATGTAGTCACATACTTTATTATCAAAGTCGTCACCACCAAGTTTGTTATCACCGGAAGTAGAAAGTACTTCGATGACACCATCACCAATCTCAATGATGGAAACATCAAATGTACCACCACCAAGGTCATATACCATAATCTTCTGCTCGCCTTCATTATCCAAACCATAAGCAAGTGCTGCAGCTGTTGGCTCGTTGATAATACGTTTTACATCCAAACCTGCAATTTTACCTGCATCTTTGGTTGCCTGACGCTGTGCGTCGTTAAAGTAAGCAGGAACTGTAATTACAGCCTCTGTTACCTTCTCACCACCAAGGTAATTCTCTGCATCACTTTTCAATTTCTGAAGAATCATAGCGGAAATTTCCTGTGGTGTGTATTTCTTGTCATCAATTGTTGCACGGTAATCCGTACCCATATGTCTCTTAATAGAAGAAATCGTCTTCTCTGCGTTTGTTACTGCCTGACGTTTTGCCGGCTCACCAACTAAACGCTCACCAGTCTTTGTAAATGCTACAACAGATGGAGTTGTTCTTGCGCCCTCAGCGTTTGCTACAACAACCGGTTTGCCGCCTTCCATTACTGCTACACAACTGTTTGTTGTTCCTAAGTCAATACCAATAATCTTGCTCATAATAATACTTCCTTTCTGTCTATACCATGACTGTTATTTTCTTTATTAGTTTAACACTTTAACCATACTGTGTCTGACTACTGAATCTTTATACATATAACCCTTTTGGAATTCCTCAATGACCTGATTGGATGCATCTGAATCATCTTCATCATGCATAACGGCATTATGGAAATTCGGGTCAAATTCTTTACCAACTGCCTCAATCGGTGTCACACCGATTTCTTCTAATCCAGTAAGAAGCTGTTTGTAAACGGCCTCAATTCCTTTGGCAAATGGTGTCTCTTTTTCTTCATCGGAAAGTCCGTCAAAACCTCGCTCCAAGTTATCCACAACCGGAAGCATCTTTTCAACAACTGACTTCGCACCAATTTCAAACATGGCACTTTTTTCTTTTTCCGAGCGGTTTCTAAAGTTTTCAAACTCTGCCAGATTTCTCATCAGGCGGTCATTCAACTCTTCAATCTTTTCATCTTTTTTGTCTTTTTTTGCTTTCTTCTTAACCGCTTTTTCTGACTTTTCCGTTTTTTTCTTTTCTTTTGTTTCTTCTTTATCGGCTTGTTCCACCGTTTCTTCTACGGTTTCTTCTTCCTTTACTTCTTCTTTAACGTCTTCGTTTTTCATCTCTTCAGCCAATTCACTTCACCTCGCTATTTCTTTTTAAATATGTCATCTAGCTGCTGCATGCAGTTTTCCAATGTGCCAACTACTTTTTCGTAGTCCATACGCTTTGGTCCGACAATACCTATCTTTCCATAAACGCCTTCTTTAATTCGGTACGTGGCAGTTACAACGGAACAATCTTTCATTGACTCTACCGGTGATTCCTCACCAATGTACACCTGAATGCCATGTTCTTTGTCATCCTCCGGTGGTTCATCGTTGGCCCATGCTGACAACATCTGTTTTTCTTCAAATGTGGAAAGCAGTCCGGTCATTTTCTCCTTATCCGATAACTCCGGATATTTCAAAATATTCGTGGCGCCCGATGTGTAAATCTCTGAGTCATCCTCTTCTGTCATAACTTCCGAAATACAATCCAAAATGCTAGATGCCAATTCTCCGTATTCCCCGGCTTTTTCCTTGATTTGCTGCATAATCGCCATGTTAATCTCAGTAAAATCAAGTCCGGTGAGTGCCGTGTTCATCAAAAAATTCATCTGAGCAATCACATTCTCATCGGCATCCGTCATAAGGTTAATGAACTTGTTGCTTACGTGGTTGTTATCAAGAACAACAATCACAAGCAGCTGTCGTTCACTCATCTGATTTAGCTGGATAAACTTAATCCGCTTATGCTGATACTTTGGCTTGGTCACCATGGAAGTGTAATTCGTATTCTGTGCAAGTAACTTTGCAACCTGCTGTAACAGAAGGTCAATCTTATCTGCCTTCTCGACCATCAACTCCTTCATCTCAGACACTTCTTCATCTTTTCTCTGTAAAATCGTGTCTACATATAGTCGGTATGCTTTATCCGAAGGAATTCTGCCGGCAGAAGTGTGTGGCTGTAAAATGTAACCCATCTCTTCCAGATCCGACATCTCATTACGGATGGTTGCGGAACTAAGATTCAAATCCGTGTACTTGGAAACGGTTCGGGAACCAACCGGCTCGCCTGTCTCCATATAATTACGAATAATCGCTTCGAGTATCTTTTGTTTTCTCTCATTCAGTTCCAAAATACCACCTCGCTTCCTTTTTGTTAGCACTCACTATCAAAGAGTGCTAATCATTGACTAAACTAAAGATACCACCTTGTGTTGCCTTTGTCAATAGGGTTTGTAAAAATTTTTTTCAAAATAAAAACACCGGTGCAAAAAAGTCTCCTTCTAAGCACCGGTGCATTGTTTCATTCTTATTATTTCTGCAGAGACGCAGCATAATCATTAATTACATAATCCATAATGGATGCCGTTCCTACAATTTCACATCCATAAATATAGTCATCTCCGCTTTTCTGCTGACGGATAATTCGAACAACACAATTGAGCGAATCGTTTTCTGCCAAAGTAAGTCTCGCATTAAAGTAATACCCCATCGGCAGTACACTGGCTGAACGAAAACCAATGCCCGCTTTGGAAACATCAATTACCTCAATCGGTGCATTAATATTTTCCACCTTTACGTGATCCTGCTTAAATAAATTGGAAATTTCCAAATTCAATTTTGCCGGCCAGCGTTTTTCTCTTCTCATCTCAATCATAATAAGCCTCCATTATTCATCGTCATCTTCATCATCTGTATCTGCATCATCTATAACAGTAACGGTACATTTTGCTTTTACACCGCTTCCGTCAGTTGCCATTGCCGTAATCACTGCCTTACCGGCATCTACGATATAAACATAACCATCCTCATCTACTTTAACCACTTTTTTATTGGAACTGGTCCATTTCAATGTCTGGTTTGTTGCATTGGATGGAGAAATGCGAGGTTCAAATTCATAATCTTCTTCGTCCTCATCATCTTCATCCTCATCGTCTTCATCATCCGAATCCTCATCAGAATCCTCTGTGTCATCATCCGAATCATCATCGGAATCGTCCTCTTCTTCAACCAATGGCATATGGAGTGTTAACTTTTTCTTCATGCTGATTTTTTTAATCAAAACATTCTTTTTTGCAACGGTAACATTAAATTTTACCTGTTTCGCCGGATTCGCTTTGGATTTCACTGTAATCTTAGCTTTTCCTATTTTTTTTGCTTTCAAAACGCCCTTTTTAGAAACCGTAACAACCGATTTTTTGGAAGACGCAAACTTGACCGCTTTGCTTGCCTTACTTCCTTTTTTTAGAATAACATTCACGGAAAGTTTCAGTTTCTTGCCTTTACCAAGTGTGATATTTTTGCCTTGGACATTCGTAACCTCAACTTTTTTTACATCTTTGCTCTTTGTCGTCTTTGCCTGGCTCGGATTCCAGATAACCGTGTAGGTCATCATAACCGCAAGCGCTAACACCCCGGCGAACAGCCTAAAACATCTTTTCTTCATATAAGATACCATTATTTTATCATACGTGTCATTTTATTGTCAAATATTCCAGATCTATTATTTCCGATCAAGAATCTCCGTCAATATCTGATTTACCATACCCGGATTTGCTTTACCCTGCATCGCTTTCATTGTCTGGCCAACCAAGAAACCAATTGCTTTTTTCTTCCCTGCCTGATAATCGGCAACAGACTGTGGATTTTCCTCTACAATCTTCTCAATCGTTTCGCGCAGAGCTCCCTCGTCACTGACCGTACCAAGTCCATGCTCTTTGACATACTGCTCCGGGTCTGTATTCTCTGTGAAAACAACTTCGAAGACATCTTTTGCTACGGTGGAGTTAATCGTTCCTTTATCCGCAAGGGCAATTAACTTTGCGAGATTCTCCGGGGCAAAAGTAATATCTTCCGGCTCCATTTCTTTCTCTTTTAAAAGGCGCATCGTCTCGCCCATCAGCCAGTTTGATGCTTTCTTTGGATTTGCTCCAAGTGAAACCGTCTGCTCAAACAAATCTGCCATCTTCTTGCTCGCCGTAAGAATCGAAATATCATAGGCAGGAATATCAAATTCTTTTTCGTAGCGTGCTGCCTTTTGCTCCTGAAACTCCGGTTCGCTGTCCTTAATCTTCTGAATCCATTCATCGGAAATGACAATCGGTGTCAAATCCGGGTCCGGGAAGTAACGGTAATCCTGCGCATCCTCTTTGGAACGCATGGCATAGGAATATTCTTTATTGTCATCCCATCGTCTTGTTTCCTGCACAACTTTTTTGCCGTCTTCCAACAACTCAATCTGGCGCGCACGTTCTCCTTCAATGGCGCGGGCAATTGCTTTAAAGGAATTCAAGTTTTTCATCTCGGTACGGGTACCAAATTCACTCGCACCAACCTCACGCACTGACAAGTTGACATCCGCACGCATGGAACCTTCATTTAATTTACAATCGGATGCGCCAAGATACTGAATCGTCATACGAAGTTTTTCCAGATATGCAATTACTTCATCTGCGCTTCGCATATCCGGCTCTGACACAATCTCAATCAGAGGTACACCGGAACGGTTATAATCCACGAGGGAACAGTCTGCCCAGTCATCATGTACCAGTTTTCCGGCATCCTCTTCCATATGAATTTCATGGATACCAACATTTTTTTTGCCGCCGGCTGTCTCAATTTCAACATGTCCATTGATACAGATTGGCAGATACAACTGGGAAATCTGATAGTTCTGCGGGTTATCCGGATAAAAATAATTTTTACGGTCAAATTTACAATACTGGTTAATGTCACAGTTTAATGCCAGACCAACTGCCATTGCATATTCTACAACCTGCTTATTTAATACCGGCAAAGAACCCGGCATACCGGTACACACCGGACAGGTATGAGTATTTGGCGCACCGCCAAATGCCGTTGAGCAGCCGCAGAAAATTTTTGTTTTCGTTGCTAATTCCACATGGACTTCCAGTCCAATCACTGTTTCGTACTGTTTTGCCATGATTACTCCGCCTCCTTTGCCTGTTCATATGTGTATGCCGTCTGAATCATTTTCTTCTCATTAAAACAATCCGCGATAAGCTGCAAACCAATCGGCAAACCATTTTTATCCATTCCGCAAGGAACTGTCATTCCCGGCAGTCCGGCAAGGTTTACAGAAATCGTATAAATGTCGCCCAAATACATTTTCAACGGGTCACTTAAACTGTCTCCAATTTTAGGTGCCGTCGTTGGTGCTACCGGCGATAAAATCACATCATATTTTTCAAATGCACGGTCAAACGCCTTTTTAATCAATGCTTTAGTACGCAGTGCTTTTAAGTAGTAAGCATCATAATAACCACTGCTTAAGACAAAGGAACCCAGCATAATACGACGTTTTACTTCCGGACCAAAACCTTCGGAACGGCTCTTTTTGTACATATTATGAAGTCCTTCGTATTCTTCTGTGCGGTAACCGTATTTTACACCGTCAAAGCGGGACAAGTTGGAACTTGCCTCAGCGGAAGCAATGACATAATACGCCGGAATTGCATACTCAACAAGACTTAAGTCAAATTCCTCGACAATTGCTCCTTTTTGTTTCAAAACTTCTGCTGCCTTGAAAATCGCATCCTTTACCTCGGAATCAAGTCCTTCTCCAAAGTAGTCTTTTGGAATACCAATTTTCATTCCCTTTACGTCATCTACAAGTGCCGATGTGAAATCGGTATCCTCACGTGCCACACTGGTGCTGTCCTTCTTATCATAGGAAGAAATTGCTTCCAAAATTGTTGCGCAGTCGGTTACATCTTTAGCAATTGGACCAATCTGGTCAAGTGAAGAACCGTAAGCAATCAGCCCGTAACGGGAAACCGTACCATACGTTGGCTTGATTCCGGTCACACCACAGAATGAACTTGGCTGGCGGATAGAACCGCCGGTATCTGAACCAAGGGCAAAGGAACATTCCTCCGCCGCAACTGCCGCACAGGAACCACCGGAAGAACCGCCCGGTACATGCTCCGTATTGTGTGGGTTTCTCGTAATTCCGTAAGCAGAGGTCTCTGTTGTACTTCCCATCGCGAACTCATCCATGTTTGTTTTTCCGATGATAACTGCTCCTGCTGCCTCCAGATTTTTTACTGCTTCCGATGTATACGTTGGCACAAAATTATATAAAATCTTGGAACTGCATGTTGTAAGCACGCCCTCGGTACACATATTATCTTTGATTGCCACCGGGACTCCCGCAAGCGGGCCTGTCAACTCACCGGCATCAATTTTTTTCTGTATTTCTTTTGCTTTTTCTAAAATAGCTTCTTTTTCTAACACAGTAACATAACTGTGAATCGTATCTTCTTTTTTCTCAATCTGCTCTAAGGCGTCCAATACTGCCTCTTCTACGGTCACTTCCCCGGCTTGAACCTTTTTTCCGAGTGCAACCGCCGTCAAACTCATTAAACTCATATGCTTCCTCCATTCCGCTTATTAAGCAAAGGTTTTTGGCACCATGTATGTTCCTTCTTTTTTCTGCGGTGCATTTTTCAACATGTTCTCTCTGTCATCTCCATTTGTCACTTCGTCCTCGCGGAACACATTGTGAACCGGGAACACATGAGACAAAGGTTCCACGCCCTCGGTGTCAAGTTCGTTTAATTTGTCAATGTAATCGAGCATACTTTCCATATCTTTTTTTGCCTGTTCTTTTTCTTCTTCATTCAATTCCAGTTTTGCTAAAATTCCTACATATTCAATTGTTTCATCTGAAATATGATTTGCCATACAAACACTTCCTTTCTTTTATGGTTCGAGACGGTTCAAATCCCTTGGGAACAAGGTCGTCTCACGAACATTCTCTTCCCCTAACAGTTTCATTGTTAAGCGCTCCATTCCAATTCCCAGTCCACCATGTGGCGGCATGCCATGTTTGAAAATCATCATGTACTGCTCCATGCCTTCCTGCGTCATTCCCCTGTCCGCGATTTTGTCCACAAGCGTCTGGTAATCGTGAATGCGCTGTCCACCGGTTGTGATTTCAAGTCCGTGGAACAATAAATCAAAACTCAGTGTATACGTCGTATCTTCCGGGTCATCCATCGCATAGAACGGACGTTTTTTTGAAGGATAATGGGTAACGAACACAAAATCGGCATCCATTTCTTCCTTAAAGTATTGTCCAATCAGTGCTTCCTCTTCCGGCTCTAAGTCAAATGGGTTGCGGATTGTCCGGTTGTATTTTTCTGCCACGAGTTCTTTTGCCTTGTCAAACCGAACCTGTGGAATTTTATCAACCTTTGGCAGTGTGACTTTCAAAAGATCCAATTCTTTTTTGTACTCTTTTTGCAAAAGTTCCATCGTGTACTGCAAAAATCCGGTTTCCATCTCCATAATATCTTCAAAGCTGTCAATATAGCCCATCTCAAAGTCAAGAGAAGTATACTCATTCAAATGACGCTTTGTGTTGTGCTTTTCTGCACGAAATACCGGCGCCGCCTCAAAGACACGGTCAAACACGCCAACCATCATCTGTTTGTAAAACTGCGGGCTTTGTGCAAGCACAGCATGTTTATGAAAATATTCGAGACGGAATAAGTTTGCACCGCCCTCAGCACCTCTGGCACCGATTTTTGGCGAATGGATTTCGGTAAAGCCCTGCTCATGCAGAAAATCCCGGAATCCACGGATGATTCCTTCCTGGATTCTAAATTTCGCACGCTCCTTTACATTTCGCAGAGAAAGCGGACGCAAATCCAATTTTGTTTCCAGCGAGGTATTCATTTTCCATTTGTTAATGGCTATCGGCATCGGTTCCGTTGGCTTTGACAAAATGGTTACGGTACGCAGGCGGATTTCAAATCCATGTGGTGCACGCTCCTCTTTTGCCACAACACCGGTCACACAAACGGTATCTTCTTCCTGCAATTCTTTCAGCGAAATATCTGTAACGCCATCTTCATAAACGGTCTGCAAAAGCCCCTCGCTCTTTCTCAAAACCACAAACGCCACATCGCCCATGTCTCTGATTTTGTGAACTGCACCATTTACCGTTACTTCTTTTCCCTCATACTCACCGGCTAAAATCTCTTGAATGCCAAGTGCCTTTTTTTCTGTCTTTCCTGTTAAATATTCCATAGTAACCTCCATTCCCATGTGTCTTCACATGATTCCACCAAATGATTTTGAAGGTTGCAAAAAAAGCAACCTGCCATCGACAGATTGCTTTGAAATAAATACGTCCCAGCAAAGCATCTCTGCCTTCTGGGACGGGAAAAATGTTCATCAAAATAAGAGCCTAAAAACCCGCGGTACCACCCGCATTGAGACACCCCGTCGTATCTCCACTCATTCAACCAATAACGGTGTCACCCGGATGAGCCTACCTCTTATAATCGTTTCAACTCATCAGCTCCGGAATGTTCTCCTGTTTACCGCTTCCGCAAGACGCTCGCAGTCCATGACGCCTCTCCCTGTCGTAAAGTCACTGCATAAACAATCGTTTCCTTCATTGCTTTGCCATGTATTGTAGCACAGAGGGAAAAATGTGTCAAGCACCCTTGAAAAATTTCCCCCTGCAAAATTTACGTTCAACATCCTCATTCGCCGGGGCTGCTTGATATTACTTTTCCGGTATTCCAAAGCATAACCGCTCTTTTTGCCGCATCGAGACGCTCTTGTTCCGAACGGAAATCAATATTTACCGTGTGACAGCCACATTCCAAACACATCACATAATAACTACAGCCACATTCCTCTTCCAATAATGCGCCGCCCTCACACAATGGGCAGTCACTAATTTCTAACATTTCATCGATATTCATGTTGTTCCTCTTTTCGTTTTATATTTCCTGCTCCATCATAATGCAAATAACGGGCAGGTGTCAACATCTATTTTTACCCAAAAATAGGGAATATTTGTAATGTATATTATGCAAAAAATAACATTTTTTATACAAAAGTGTCCGTTCACTCCCAATTTTGTGCCGTTCACGACTTTTACGATTCACGGTGCTCATAATGTGCTATGATAATAAACGGAGTTGAAATTTTCAGAAGGGAGGATGATATTCACTACATAATTTCAGGAAAAGCGAATAAGCAGGGACCTTGACTTCTCAGAAGCAATTTGGGTAAATGCGTTCTGTGATATATCCGTTATATATTACAGCATCGGTGGCGAGAGAAAGTGTTTAAAGGAACTTGTGTATATAGAGAGTTACATCAGAAAAAGCGAACAGGGGCACATAAAAGTTCTGAATATAATGGAAAAAGAAAAAGAAGTTTATTCGTATCGAGACGGGATAACGCTTTGCGTTATAGTCTCTCACGAATAAGCTTCTTTTTCTACGTTTTTATAAGTATCCTACATCAAATCCCTGCTGTCAAGCACGACTGTAAAGGGGCCATCATTCACAAGGGCAACTTTCATATCGGCACCAAACTCCCCCTGCTCTACCACCGGGATTTCTTTGCGGCAGGCTTCCAATATATACTCATACATCGGCTCTGCCATCTCCGGTCTGCCGGCGTCTGTAAAGGATGGACGGTTTCCCTTTTTGCAGTTGGCATATAAGGTGAACTGGGAAATCATAAGCAATTCGCCGGACACATCTTTTAGGGCAAGATTTGTTTTCCCATTTTCGTCTTCAAATATACGCATATTCAAAAGTTTGTGTAAAAGTTTATCTGCAATTTCTTTTGTATCATCCTCTCCAATGCCGATTAACACAACAAAACCTTTTCCTATTTCTCCACGTACTTTTCCGTCGATTATGACAGAAGCACTGCTGACTCTTTGTATTACAAAACGCATGGTTTCCTCCTTTTTATGCCTTTCTGTTTTCCCGGCATGTGAAATAAATAACCTGATATTCTTTTCCGACTTCCTTCAAAAAGGTAAGCGCATGGCGCATTTTTTCGTCGTCCAGATTCACAAAGGAATCGTCAAAAACAAGAAATGGTTTGTCCTTTTCATACATGGCATCTACCATTGCCATACGCGCACAGATTCCGGCAAGGTCCTTGCGTCCCTCACTCAAAAAACGAATTTCCCGCGGCATGCCCATTTCCTCCACAGTCAAATTTACGCCAGCATCAAATCGGTAGTCTTTAGCATCGCCACCATCTACCATTTGGTAATATTTCGTGAATCCTTTCTGCACCGGCTCAATGTAGCGCGCCGTCAGCGTGTCTTTTGCCTGCTGTAACTTGTCCATTGTTTTTAGCAAAAGTTCGTACTTCTTATTGCCGCTTAAAAAATGCTCTTTTCGCTCCTCTAACTCAAGACGGATTTCTGCAAGTTCATCAAGTTTTTCCTCTAACTGCTCTAATTGTTTCTCGTATGCAGCCATATTTTTTCGATTGTTTTCCTGCTCGGTCATCCACCGTTTTTCACGCTCATGGCTTTCACTCAGCCCTTCGTTTTCCCCGGCCTCCTCTGTCTCGCGAATACGCTCCATATCGTGGTCATTTTCAAACTGTGACAACTTTTTTCCTGCCGTCTGCCATGACTGCTCTGCCACCTGAACCCGGTTAATCGCCCCGGCAATCTTTTGCAGTTCCTCGTCAAACGGCTCTTCAAAAATCAGACCATACTCTTTTCCGCCAAGTACAAATTCTTCTTTTGCCTGCTCGTATTTCTTTTCTGCCCCCAAAAAACTTTCCAGTTTTTCACAGAGACGACGGTACTGTTTCAGTTCGCTGCGAAGCTTTGACAAGCCAAATGCAAACTGCTCTTCTGAAATTCCCATTTCTACATAACCATCCATGAACTCACGAAGCGATTTTTGAAGAGTCTGATAACGAACCTCATCTTCTTCGCCTACCGCCTCGCTCTTTGCCTGATGCGTCTCATAGGCTATCGTATCCATCTGCATCTGCTGAATCACATCGCGGAAATCGCCGGAAATCCCTTCCGGGAAATAGGCAGAAAGCACGAAAGAAATCTTTTCATTTCCCTGCTCTATCTCTCTTTTTGCCCGTTCCATCTCCTGTTCAAGTTCCAAAAGCGGCTGCTCACTTAAATCTTCTTCCTGTTTTTTCCCTTTTTGCTGTACAAAAAGGACCACAGCGACAAGCGCCAGAACAACAAATGCTGCCACGCCGGCAATCACCTGTACGAAGCTAAGCCCCACACCAAGAACCAACGCAAGACAGCCAAGAACAAGTAGAAGCGGTGACGCTTTTTCCGGCTTTTTCTGTGCCGCCACCTGCTTTAATGCACGGGCTGTTGTCTGCGCATTTGCAAGCTGATCTTCTCTATGTCGAACATCTTCACAGATTCGATTTAATTCCAGCAATTCTTCCTTCCCCGGCATCCCATTCGGATAGCGTTTTTTCAGAGCTTCCCACTCATTTTGTTCTGCCGGTGTAAACTCTCCTTTGCGAATGGTCTGTTTCAGCGATTCATATTCGGTAAGAGCCTCCTCCATCGACTGCAGTGCTGCATCCTCCGGAATCTCCTGTCCAAACCGCTGTTTGACAGAAGACACAAGTGCATTTTCCTCGCCAGTCAATTGATTTCTCACCATCTGCTCACGGAACTGTTCGCACTCCCGTCTTTGCTTCTGCCATTTTTCCATCTGCTCCATCGAAGGAATTTTATCCTCGTAAGGAAATGCATTTTTACTGTCTTCCCACTGTTTTCCCGCCTGTTCTTTAGCAGACACAAGTGTCTCATACTCTTTTCTATTTACCGCATAGTCCATTGCCTTACTAAGTTTTTCCTGCTTCTTTTGCTCCGCAGCAATCACCTCGGAAAGCTCTTTTTCTTTTTCTTCACACTGCTTGTAATAAGTTTCCGCCTCTAAAATCCCCTGCCGGATGCTTTCTTCTTCACGAAGTTTCTGCTCTCTTTCTTCGATTTCACGTTTTTCTCTGTTCAGCGAACCGGTTTTTCTTTTTGGCGTCATTTTATTCGTGGTATCTTTCAATTTGTCATACACACTTTGAAAATTGTGGATATCATCCGTCTGCTCAATCAGATTGCCAAGTTTCGCATGAATCCCGTCGGTCGGTGCAGACTCGCAGTCCTTCTGTGAAAAAAATACTGTGCGGCCAAAGGATGCCGCATCAATACCAAATAATTCAACACCGATATTCTCGGAAAAATCCTCGCACGGAAGGTTTGTCGAAAGGTCATAGAGTTCAAAAATATCATCTTTATCTTTTTTCCCAAACACGCGGTTAAGCTGATAACTTTTCCCCTCTGTTTCGAATTTTACGCTTCCGCCATACACGCCTTTCGTGCTCTGCCACGGGAAATAACGCTTTCTTTCATTTACCAGTTTGTCCTGTTTATTACCATTTAAAAAGCCAAAGAACATAATTCGGACAAAATTCGCAAGCGTACTTTTTCCCCATCCGTTTTCCTCGCAGAATGTATTGACACCCTCTGAAAAGTCAAAGGAGACATCGCTTAATTTACCGAAATTTTCTATTTTACACTGTAATAATTTCACTCGATTTCCTCCCCTTCCAAAGCTCGTATGCCATACTGAATCATCTGCGCCTTTTCCTCGTCAGAAAGTTTCTCATCCGCCTGTACCAGACGAACAAACTCGCCGCGAAGTGACGCATCGTTTTGATAATCTTCATAGTCAATTCGGATTTTTGTTTTGTCCGTCACTTTCACGGTATAATAATCATCCTGAATCCATTGATTCAAATAATCCAAATCTTTTTCACTGGCAAGTGCCATCTCGCCAACCAATACAAATTTCACAAAATCCTCATGCGGCAGATGCTCCCTTTGTGCGGTCTCGTTGATGGCATCCATAATCTCTGCCGTGCTCATACAGTCACTGACATCGACTTCCACATAATGTCCGTTTCTAAGGGCAAATGGGATAAATTCACTCGCCACGGTTTTCTCTTCCAAATCCACATCTAAAAGAACAAAGCCATGCTCCCCATATTCATCAAAGCCACGGCATTCTAAACACCCCGGATAGCAATACTCGCCTCGGCTATCCAGTGTTTCCTTTTTATAACCATGCACATGTCCAAGTGCCAGATAATCAATGCCCTTGCCACGCAAATCACGCAGTGGCACGACTTCCGCCTTGTCCTGTGCAGCGTATTCCGCTTCCTGTCCGTGAAGCATCACAATATTTACATCCTCACGGTTTAAAGTCAGCGAATTGGCTATCAGCGCATGATTTTCCTCACACAACTCAACGCCACTAATCACAAGACGGCATCCCTCATCCGCCTGCACATAAGCGGTCCACTCTTCGCCAAACAATTTTAAATTTTCAGGACATTCTTTGCCATTTGGCAAAAAAAGACGCACATCATGATTGCCTTTCAGATAATAAAATGTCATCTCAGGGCGTGTCGAAATCGCATGATAAACTGCATTGCGTGCCGTTGCCGAAATATTTTTCCGGTCAAACAAATCACCCGCAATCAAAACCGCCGACACATTTTCCCTGTCGGCATACTCCATCATCCGGTTAAAAGAAGCGAGTAATTCTGCTTTTCGCTCCTTTGCTTTTTCCTTTGTCAAATGCGTCGTCATGCTTGAATCCAAATGCAAATCCGCACAATGAATCAGTTTCATCGCTTCACCCCTTCCTCTTACTCTCTCTCTTTACGGCTCCATCTTCCGCTTGCGCCACACGGCAAAACAAGTCCCTGCTTACCGCGCACCGGCAATCCGATTTCATCTGCTTCAACCGTTCCGCCAAAACGGCTTTTTAATTCCAAATTTAACATATAAGAAAGCACCGCCGGCTGTAATCCTGTTGTATAAGAATTAATCAGGAAAAATAATGGCTTGTCTGCAAGTACCTTCGTACAAAGCTGTACCAGTGGGAAAATTTTTTCTTCTATTTTCCAAATCTCGCCTTTGGGACCTCTTCCATAGGAAGGCGGGTCCATAATAATCGCATCATAATGATTGCCGCGGCGGATTTCACGCTCCACAAATTTTACGCAGTCATCCACCAGATAGCGAATCGGCGCATTGGCAAGCCCGGACGCTGCCGCATTTTCTTTCGCCCATGTAACCATCCCTTTGGATGCGTCCACATGTGTCACAGCTGCCCCCGCATCGGCGCATGCCACTGTCGCGCCACCCGTGTATGCAAATAAATTCAGCACCTTAATTTCTTTTCCCGGATTTTTCTTCTTTGCCTCGCGAATCAAATTTCCGCTCCACTCCCAGTTTACCGCCTGCTCAGGGAAAAGTCCGGTATGTTTAAAATGAAATGGTTTCAAATGAAATTTGAGATTTCCATAGGAAATCTCCCACTGCTCCGGCAAATCAAAAAATTCCCACTGTCCGCCGCCTTTATTGCTTCTGTGGTAATGTCCGTTTTTCTGTTTCCACTCTCTTACTTTATGCGGTGTGTTCCAAATCACCTGCGGGTCGGGGCGTACAAGAATATAATCACCCCACCGCTCTAATTTTTCTCCTGCCGAAGTATCTAACACTTCATAATCGTTCCATCCATCTGCAATCCACATAATTTACAATCCTCTTCTTCTATTTTTTCTCGCTTGAAAATACACTCTTGATTTCTTTACCAACTTTTTTTGCCTCTTTTGTGACAACCTCTGCGGCATGGTCAATTTTCTTGTCCAGTTCTTTTTCTTTGGCGTACCTGCCGGCTTTGTCTGCCGCATTGTTCACGGCGTCAACTGCCTTGCCAAAACCATCCATCATTTTTTCTTTATTTAATAATGGCATAACGCCACCTCCTTGTCATTTGGTATGATTATATCATAAGATGGGGGAAGAAACTAGTGGGTGTTTGTGTCAGTTTGTGTCAAGTGTTCGGTGGGACTTTTTTTGTTTTTCTACGGAATTACTGGAATCCAAAGGAATTGACAGCGAACATTTAGCGCAAACTTATTCCTTTAATCTGAGTTTTGTTAAAATTCCAATCGAATTTTTCCAGACAAGGCAACTCTTTTCCCAGATTTTCTACTTTATGGTTGCTTTGCTTGCAAGTGGTTTTCTATTTTGTACAACGCTTTTTTAGAAATTTAGCACATAGAGTTGCTTTTGACGGAAAAATTGAGATAAATTGGCGAAAATGGAGTTTAAATTGCAACTCTTTTTTAATTTTGAACGAATTAGCGTTGCCTAAGACTTTTGATGCTTATATATAACGGATTTCTCCATTGCTCCACAACTGCTGCAAACCCACAAACAAAGAAAAATGGTGCTGGGACAACAGAACAGTCCTAGCACCACTTTGTCTACATAATACTTACTTTCCTTAATTAGCAGTTAATCTCTGCTTTAATTCCAAGCAAGTCTTTGTTTTCGTCGAGAATTGGTGTGACCACGTCTTCAACAAACTCTTTTACCTGACTTGGTGCACGACCAACGTATTTGCTTGGGTCCATAGTCTTCTGCAATTCTTCCAAAGTCATTGGGAAGGCATCGTCTGCGGCAATCAACTCTAAGAGGTTGTTGTCTAAGCCGCGCTCTTTTACATTTCTGCCTGCTTCCATGGAAAGCTCACGAATCTTCTCATGCAGTTCCTGACGGTTGCCGCCGGCTTTTACGGCATCCATCATGATGTTCTCGGTTGCCATAAATGGAAGTTCGGACATGAGACGTTTTGTAATTACTTTATCGTAAACAACAAGTCCATCGGCTACATTTAAGAACAAATCCAAAATACCGTCGATTGTGAGGAAGCCTTCTGCTACGCTCAGACGCTTATTTGCGGAATCATCGAGCGTTCTCTCAAACCACTGGGTTGCCGATGTAATGGCTGGGTTTAAGGCATCAATCATTACATAGCGGGACAACGATGCAATTCTTTCGCTTCGCATTGGGTTTCTCTTGTATGCCATTGCAGAGGAGCCAATCTGGCTCTTTTCAAATGGCTCTTCCACTTCTTTCAAATGCTGAAGAAGACGGATATCGTTTGAAAATTTATGTGCGCTGGCTGCGATGCCGGCAAGTACATTTACTACGCGAGTATCCAATTTACGGGAATAGGTCTGTCCGGAAACAGGGAAGCATGCGTCAAATCCCATTTTCTTTGCAATCAGTTTGTCCGCTTCTTTACATTTGCTCTCATCACCGTCAAACAGCTCAAGGAAACTTGCCTGTGTACCGGTAGTTCCTTTCGAACCAAGAAGTTTCATATGAGACAGCACGTGATTCAAATCTTCCAAATCCATCACAAGTTCCTGAATCCAAAGCGTTGCACGCTTACCAACTGTTGTCGGCTGTGCCGGCTGGAAATGAGTAAATGCAAGCGTCGGAAGGTCTTTGTATTTCATTGCAAAATCAGATAATACGGAAATGACATTCACCAGTTTTTTCTTTACTAATTTAAGTGCTTCGGTCATGATAATGACGTCTGTATTATCACCAACATAGCAGGAAGTTGCTCCGAGATGAATGATTCCTGCTGCCTTTGGACACTGTTTGCCATATGCATATACATGGCTCATTACGTCGTGGCGCACCTCTTTTTCGCGAGCTTTTGCAACATCATAATTAATATCTGTCACATGTGCTTTTAACTCCTCAATCTGTTCGTCTGTGATACGTGGATTTCCATCTGCATCCTTTAAGCCAAGTTCTTTCTCGGTTTCTGCTAATGCAATCCATAATTTTCTCCAAGTCTGGAATTTCATATCCGGCGAGAAAATAAACTGCATTTCTTTGCTGGCGTATCTCTCCGACAACGGGCTTACATATCTGTCTGTACTCATATTCTTTCTTTCCTTTCTCTATCCTTTTATAAAATAGTGCCAGGTCTTTTCCTTAACACCTATTTACGGTTCAAAACTTCCACGAATATCTTCGGTTGGCGGCTCTACCGGGTAATTTCCGGAGAAGCACGCATCGCAGTAACCGGTTTCTCCCTCAATCAATTCCGGCAGTCTCTCGCCATCTAAATATCCAAGGGAATCCGCTCCAATCAACTCACAAATCTGGGATACCGTGTGGTCATGTGCAATCAGCTGGTCGCAGCTTGGCACGTCGGTTCCAAAATAGCATGGAAACAAAAATGGCGGCGAACTGATTCTTACATGCACCTCAGTCGCTCCAGCATCTTTGAGCATTTTTACAATGTGGCCGCTCGTCGTACCGCGCACAATCGAATCATCGACCATCACAACACGCTTGCCACTAACCACTTCTTTCAAGGCATTCAATTTAATGTTTACACTGGACTCACGGGCAGACTGTTTGGGTTTAATAAACGTTCTTCCCACATAACTGTTCTTGATAAAACCAACGCCATACGGAATATTTGACTCCAGGGCAAATCCCATCGCAGCCGCATTTCCGGAATCCGGCACTCCAATGACAATATCCGCTTCTGCCGGATGCATCTGGGCAAGAATTTTTCCTGCCATAATACGCGAATTATAAACACTCACGCCATCCACATAACTGTCCGGTCTTGCAAAATAAATATATTCAAAAATACATCTTGCCGGTTTTACCGTGCAGAGACTTTCATCCGATGTAATACCGTTTTTGTCTAACATGACAATTTCCCCCGGTTTTACATCCCGGACAAATGTTGCACCAACAGCATCGAGTGCACAGGTTTCGCTGGCAAGCAGATAACTGTTATCCCGTTTTCCAATCACCAGAGGACGAAAACCAAATGGGTCGCGGGCACCAATCAATTTTCTCGGACTGGAAATCACAAGTGAATACGCACCTTTTAATTTCTTCATCGCATTTTTCACAGCTTCTTCTACCGTACCCGTTTTCAAACGCTCTCTCGCAATGTGGTACGCAATAACTTCCGAATCAATGGTCGTCTGGAAAATAGCTCCTGTGTATTCCAGTTCTTTGCGGAGTTCCGGCGCATTTACCAGATTTCCGTTATGCGCTAACATAAGAATACCTTTGACATAATTTAATACTAACGGCTGTACATTCTGTCCATTGCTCGCACCTGCCGTCGAGTAGCGGACATGTCCAACCCCGATATTTCCTTTGAGTTTTTCAAGTTTTTCAGAATCAAAGACTTCATTGACAAGTCCCATGCCTTTTGAAGACAATACTTTTCCTTTCGGTCCTTTTGTATCGCTGACCGCAATACCACAGCTTTCCTGGCCTCTGTGCTGCAAAGCGAAAAGTCCATAGTAAATTGTGGAGGCAACATCACCGCCATCCAAATCATAGACACCGAAAACACCACACTCTTCATGCAGTCCATCGTAATAAGTTTCATCAACCTGTGAGTTCATTTCAAGTCCTTCCTTTTGCTGTTTATTCTAACACAAGTATGCCCCTTTGAATCTTATTCTGTAAGATCCGCCGGACGGATGTGTTAATCACTTTTTCATCAATCCTGCCTTCCTCCACGGCAGTAATTAAAGCCTCATAGCACTCCTTGAAATTCCCCGGCAGGACGATTAAATCGCATCCTGCTTTTACCGCTTCCACTACGGCAAATTCATTTGTATAATTGTTCTCTATCACATTATCATTGAGTGGGCTTGTCATAACAATTCCATCAAATCCGAGTTCTTCCCGTAAAAGTTTCGTCACAATATCCTGCGACATAAATGCCGGTACTTTTTTCACCGTCAACTTACTGTATGCGACATTGCTCACCATCACGCAGTCAGCGCCTGCCTGAATTCCGCTCGCATACGGCACAAAATTCGTATCACGTATCGTCATCAGACTGTCTGTATTTTCGGCAATTGACTCTGTCACATCCGCAGAAACATTACCAATTCCCGGAAAAGTCTTAAGCGTCACGGAAAGTCCGCCCTCGCGCATGCCACTTACAAAATCATCCAACAAATCTGCCACGCCATCCGCATCACTTCCCAGGCAGCGCATTGCATACGATGGATTTTGGTCACTTGCCAAATCCGCCACCGGCGCCAGATTCAGATTTATACCAATTTTCGTCAATTCTCCGGCAATCGTTTTCCCCGATTCATAAATCTGGTTTGCCGTCATATTTTGTCCCATTTCTTTTGGGGTAACATAACCGGTATCTTTTAAATCCTCAACTTTGGCAGAAATGGAATTTTCTCCACCACCGTCTTCCTCTACGGCAACGTAAAGCGCACTTCCTGATACAACGCTCGCCTGTAAATTCTGCACGAGTTTTTTCGTCTGCTTCTGCGACTTAATATTCTCCTTCGTAAGATAGACGCCACCCAGGTGATAATCAATAATTGCCTGTTTCATGCTGTCCGTCGCCTTATAAGCGGTTCCATCCACCGATGGTGATGCATCTAACTGCAGTAAATCCACCAAAAACATCTGTCCTACTTTTTGTTCAATTGTCATTGTTTTTACAATCTTCTCTGCCTCTGAAAAAGCCTCATCCTCTGAAATCAACGGCGTAACGCTCGCTGTTGCAGACGGTGTACTCGTACTTTCGCCGGCTTTCTTCTCAACCTCTTTGTCCGTACCGCACGAGCACAAAAGCAAAACAAGGCTCAGCATAATCCCCATCCACTGGTATCGTTTCATCGTCGTGAATCCCTCTTTTTCATTTTATCTTTTTTTCTCTCACTATCTAACGCAAAAAAGCCATATTATCACTAATCATAATGCTGTCAATATTATAGTATATTCTCTGTCTATATGCAAATAAAATATTTCCGTCTTTTTTTTCATTTTTTTGTGTAAATCACCCAAGCCACCCTGCATAGGATAACAGTGTAAATGAAATTTAGGAGGCAAACCTATGAGTGATTTGTCAGCAACAAACTGTGGCGGAGGATGCTCCTGCAACGAGAACAATTCTTCCTGCTGCTGGATTATTATCCTTTTACTTCTTTGCTGCGGCGGCTGTGGTAACGGCTTTGGCGGCGGCATGGGCGGTGATTGCAGCTGCATCATTTGGATTCTCATTATCCTCTGCTGCTGTGGAGGCAATAACGGATTCGGTGGATTCGGCTGCGGCTGCTAATTGAGGCGTGCGTAATCATTAGGGGAATCGAACCCCTATGGACGCAAAAAAATGGGGCGGATAACCGCCTCATTTTTTATTTTCGATTCATTAAATTAGAACTGTTTCTCTGATGCAGTCTGCGTTCCTCTTCCCATGTCTGCGGAAAATATTTTCTCTTCTCCTCTGGTGTTAATGATTCATAACACGCTAAATCCACCTCATAAATTGTTGTATCATCCACAATCACTTTTGTCCTTTCCTTCATCGGTATCTGCCCGCCTTATGTTTGTTGTTATCATTGTATGATGGCAGCAGATTAAAGGCACCATGTCTTGAAACCACATTATTTTTTCTCCAAAACAATAATGTTATTTGAGAAATTTTTTGCCCCCGGAATTTTTCCAATCACACGATATATCGGCATCATTTTTTTCATTCCCTCAATCAGGCTTACTTCTTCTTTATAGGAAAATGCCGGCACAAGCTTTTGCAGCAATTTTCCGTTTTTGACACCCCATGTAAATTTTGCATTACTGCCTTCAATTGATTTTTCCTTTATATGGCGCACAACAAACGGCGACATCGTCTCAATCATAACGGTAACTTTCGGAAAAGTTTTCTCTATAATGGAAAACATCTGCAGCACATCTTTTTCTTGTAAATACATAGAAAGTCCCTCAATCACAACCAATACATTTTCGCCGTCACATACGATTTCATCCGTGTAAGATGCGTCCATCGCTGACTTGGCAATCTGATAAATTGGTCCGCTTTCTGTAAGAAATTTCTCCCTTATCTCCATTGTTTCCGGCAAATCGACATTATACCAGCGCAGATACTTTCCTTTCATCCGGTAACATCTTGTGTCCATACCACTGGCAATATTTATCACAACGGTCTTTGGATTTTTACTCAAATACCGCTCTACCATCTCATCCAGCACAATCGTTCTTGCAATTACGCCATAACTCATCGCCTTATCTTTATCCACATTGGAAAAGTCGTAATCCAGCTTTGACACAATCTCTGCCGCCATATCATCCCGAATCATCGGATTGTCTTTCTCTGATTCCTTTGCCCTCGCATATAAAGTCTGAATCATTGTTTCCGGCACACCGGTCACACTTACTTTCTCTTTCATCGTATCATCCTTTCGTAACGTTTGTTCTGAATTGTTATGTTGTAAAAAAAGCTCCACAGTTAGTCTCTGTGAAGCTTTCTTAAACTCTCTATTAATCTTTCGGTTCCGCCTCCGGCGTAAATACCAATCTGTTTCACTAAATACAGGCTGTATTCCATGTCATAATCCTCTTTTACAATCTGCAAACAACTGTCTAGCCGCTGCTTTGCCAATATTTTTATCAATCCTTTATCCGGCACTGTCTTAAGTTGGCTCCGGTAATATGTAAGAAATGACTGCTCCATCATTTTTTCAACACGCTCTCGGAATCCTTCGTAACAGCTCCCCTGCGCCTTCTCCATGATGACAATCGTTTCTTTTCTGTGCTTTAAAATAAACTGCATCACATACACATCAATCTCCGGTCCCTCGGACGGATTCTCCAGTTCAATCTGCATGCTCTTTGCCAGCATCTTTTCATAGTTCTCCACCAGTGGCTCTAATATAGCCCGAAGCAATGCTTCCTTATTTTCAAAAGAAAAATACATCGCCCCTGTCGTGACACTCGCCCTGCGGCAGATTGTCCTAAGACTTGCTTTTGCATATCCATTGGCGTAAAACTCTTCCAACGCCGCCTGTTTAATTTTTTCAATGGTTTCTTGTTTGTTTTTCATCATAACACTTGTTATGTTAGTCTAATTTGGGGAGTTTGTCAACTGCTGTAACAAAATAGTTTGCTGGTAATTTTTTTGTTTTCCGTAATTTTGTAGAAATTACTGGAATCCAAAAGAATTGGCAGCGATCATTTGTTACAGCCTTTTTTGTTCCAACATACTTTTTCTAAAATAATTCAACCTACTTTCTTCATATCACCTTGGAAATCCATGCAATATAAAGCATTTTCACCCGGATAGTCATGGTCCTGTACTACATCCCCCTCATCTTCCTGCCAATACGCTCCCACTATATCTTCATCGTACTCCACTAGATATATCTTTTCATCTGTGGCATACACTGACATCCATTTTTTCTTTGATAATTTAACATCCTTTCTTGTCTTTTTATCAACTCGATGAAGCTGATACTTCTTGTCCAAATAAAAAATATATTTTCTATTAGTAGAAAATGCAAATTGACCTCCCCAATATTCTCCAACATTTCTCAATAATGGCCGCATTTTCCCACCTTTGCGGGGAATTGCGAACTCCTGACAATAAATATATGTTTCATCCATTGTCACAAAAACACAATCGTAGTTAGTTGGATGAAAGGGCGGTACTCCATAACATTTATATGCCTTTTTTCTTTTATAGCATAATATTTCACTTTCTTTTTTTGTGTTTAAATCATAAGCATATAAATATACTTTTTTCCCTTTCTGCCTTCCATACAAAATCTGTCCATCAACAAAAGTCAGGTACGGCTTAGCCTCGTTCATATTCGATGTAGATAAAATCTTCTCTGTCCTTTTCTTATTATTAATACTAAATCTTTGTAATGATTTGCCGGATTTATATGGTTGATAATCCAACTTTTTGTCTATCACTTCATCTCTTGAATCATGATATATGCATTGCTGATAAAGTGCTGAATAATCATATAAATGATCAGCCCAAAAATAATTGTCCTGTGAATCCGCATTTTCTGTTTTTTCATAATCATCTATAATTGATTGAACTTTTTTGTTTTTCAAATCGACACGAACAAGTGCCTGTCTCGTTGTCTCCACCTCCGCTTCTCCTTCTTCTATTGTTATAAAAGCATAAAAATCATTTTGATATTTAGCAAAACCGGATATGTATCCATAATCCAACGTAAATTCTCCCACAAAAACATCTTCATCTCTAAAAATTTTATATTCCCTTTTGCTATTTGATTTCAAATAATAGTAATGCCCATTATCAATCTGCCCGAACACACTCGTGGGATCAGCCTCTCTAAAATATACTCCCGTATCTTTTTCATTTAATTTAGCAAGTTTCAACGTGCATTTTTTCCCCGTTTCATCTGTAACCTTAACAGGCTGTATACTCTCACGGCTTAAAATTTGTTGACATATTTTTTCCTCTCTACCGCTTTTTTCTATATAATAATATAACAATACATTGTCGGTTTTGTAAAAACGTAACACTTTTTTATCAACATATTTTTCGGATTTATCTTCTCGAAGTTCTTCTTTCCATATACTATCATTTCCATTGCAATAATATAGCTGTCCTTCAAAAATGTACATATACCTTGGACAACTATTACTGATTACAGATAAGTGCTTTCCGTCATAATCCACATAACAAACTTTTTGTTTCTCTTTGTCGGCAAAATAAATTCCTTTTTTGTCCGCTATAAAAAAATCCATTTCCGCTTTCACAACATTTGTATTAGATGAACCATCAATGTTTACCTTTTCTATCATTTTATCATTCATGCTGTAATAATAAATCCAGTCCTGTACTAAAATAAGATTGCAAATTCTATCTTCACGATTGGAATAAATGTATGTTTTTTCACTTCCATCACATCGAATTTTGGCTATATGTTGTATTCCCTCTCTTTCCTCTAAAAAATATAGGTAATCTCCATAATAAGCCAAATTGTCAATTATTCCCTTATAAATAACCTGTTTTTTACTGCCATCCAATCTCATTTTAATAATTTGATGATTTTTAACATCTCTGCAAAATAACCATCCCTTTCCTATATTTATATTGTCACATCTATTATCATGCAGTTTTTGTTCTGTTTCTCCTTTTAAATTTTTACGATATAAACTCCAACTATCGTTTGCATTTGAATAATAGATTTTTCCACTTTCTTCTGCCAGTTCTCCACCAAAAACAATATTGTTTAAAATACTCCCATTAGTTTCTATGCTTTCATTATATTTGCTATCACTTTTCTTTTCAGATACACAGTGATTACATACTATTATCAAACCTATTGCCAGAATAACTCCCAATAAAGTACCAATATAAATCCTTATTCTTTTTTTGCTGTAACGCAGTTCCTCCATTTTATCCCTCCACACTTAATTTTGAAAATAGCTCACTGTAATTTATGCCGCCCAAATTGTAATCTTTCATAAACTCAGGTACAGCATTTACTTGTGCACCAACTATTCTATAATTACTTTATCGTAATCTCTTTTCAAAAAACTATACTTGTTACCGGACTTCTCTATTATTTGTAAACAAATATCTCGGTAAAGTTCTCCTTCATCACGTAAAGTTTCTGCTGTTTCACCCAAGGATTTTACTCTTTCACTCGGTGATTTATTCAACGAATTTGTTTCTGCTTTACTTATTTGCAAAACAGCTTGTGCCTCTTTTATGTATTTTTTCACCTGATAATCAAATTTTTCTATGCTTTTTTTATCATCCTCATATTTACACCGTTCACTCAACCAGTGTATCACATTTTCATATTCCGTTTCCCATAATTTCCCGTATAATCTTTGCTTGCCCCTGATTTCAGCGTATGTCATATCTTGTTTCATCACCTTATCAAAATAGCTGTCAATCGGATTAGCATTATCTACAGAAACTACTTTGTCCTGCGATAATTGCACATATGTTTTTTCTTTATTTAATACAAATATACTCAAAACAACATTAACAAGTAAACTGATGCCCAAAAACAGGCAAAACAATATTTTTTTCATTCGGATACCCCCTCATATAAATCAACACTTTCTCAAATACAACGATTCACCTTTCCGGAATGTTGCAGTAAAATCACTTCAAGCCTACCATACATCACTTGGAAGTTTAACGCCCTTCCTTTTCAGCATTATATAATCCACCCCATCTCTATATCCACTCTGGTAAAAAATCAACCCAGTTCCTTCTTCCCAAATAAAAGTCTCCCAATACCCTGAATGCTGTGGATATTGATAGTAGCCACCATAACGCAGCCTCTTTTTCGGTGAATCTTGAATCTTTTTTAAGTACTGATGCCAGGCTATCTTATCTTGTTTTAATGTATCTTTATATGTCTTTTTCTGCCAAATAGTTGCACTATATTTAGGAATCTCACTGGTTTTTATGATTCTATTTAATGTTTTCTTCGACAGCGTCCAAACATTTCCCTGCGCCTGATAATCGTTATTTTCCCATATACGAATTATCTTGTTTTTTTGCACATAAAAATAACCAAGGCTAAGTCTTTTTAATGGAATCTTGCACTTTGATGGTTGTTCAATCTTCAAATGATAAAGAACACCCTTTTTTAATTTTGCAACCTTTATAAAATTCATTTTGGTTTTATACTCTAACGCCGGAACATCTCCCCATTTATCAAATCTTGTCCTCGCATCAAATTTAACTTTGCCACTTCCCTGCATATTCCAATACGAATTAATACCTTTCGATGAAATCTCGTTTTTTTCCTGAGACTTTTTTGTTTTTGGCTTTTTTGTTGCCTGTGGTTTTGTTGTTTTCAATTTTGTTTCTTGTGATTTTGTGTCCATCGTTGGTTTTGCTTCGACCTTTTTTTCATTCTTTTCAACACTATAATTACCAATCAATGGAGAAATTCTGCTACGAACATAGACTATCACTGCAAGTAAAATTACAATTCCTACTGTAACTAGAATATTTTTAGTTTTTAGTTTTTTCATAATATGCACCCTCCTTATTAATTCATATCTTTTGAGATATAACGCTTTAGCAATATAAAAACTATATTTATTATATTAATAAGCACAGATTTTGTCAATTTATGTTTTTCTCAAAGAGAACGATTTAGCCCTCAATATGTTGCATCGTATTGGATATATTTATTTTCCCCAGCCACAAGCAAATATGGTCCTTGTAAATAAATATTCTCAGTCTTATTTCGGAGCCCATTATATAATATATCGCTCTTTTCCGTTTTTAAGTTTATTCGTTTAATCATATTTTTTTCATAGCAAATCGCATTCTTTTCATTGGATGCAATTTGCACACATCCCTTATCCCTCTGAAAAAGAATTTCCACATCATTTGTTAGCAGATTTACTTTATAGACATATGACTTAACAACATTATTTATAGGTATTTCCATATTACGCAATCGTACATCTTCTTCCCATATATTAACAACTCCGTAGATATATTTACCTTTTTGGTACTCGTTAAAACCATAAAGAAAGTCGCTGTCATATCCAATTTTCTTTTCTAACACCTTCTGATAGTTAGCATTTTTTTGTTTTTCAGTTTTCATTTCATCCCATATGTATGCACTCATAGCCGGAATATTGGAATACTCTTTTTCAGTAGAAAAACAACCATTGGAATTAGCATAAAAAGTTCGTTCTCCGACCTTACATACTCCTTTTTTGTTTTCTTTCATAGTATTTACCTTACCAGCAAACTTATCTTCCTTAATCCATGCATTTGCCACAATTCCATTATAATTTACATACGGCATATTTTGTTCTTCATCCTGCCAGTATTGTAAATAAAGAACATCTTTATCCATTGCCATGTAATTACACTTTTTCTCATGCCTTGCCTCTATGTAATGCCCCTCAAAATCATAACTATATATTACTGCATCATCACTTGAATAATTATCTCCACATTTTAATATAAACACATGGTTCATACCAAGTGCAATCTGGTTTGGAACAAAATCCAGTTTAATTATTTTTTTATTCTCACTTTTCTTATCTGTAAATTCTACATTTCTTCCATTTATTTCTGCCCAATAATTTTCATTTTCAGCATAATAATTCACGTCTCCATAATGTATAATTAAAACTGATTTATCCAATTGACAAAAAGCCAAATCACAACAAATAACCCCCAAAATTATTATTAGTATCATAATATATTTTTTCATCCACAATTCACCTCATTTCTGTTTATTCCCACTCTTTATAAGATATCGTGCCATCCCGGGAAACAAAGAACCGGCATCCAAATAAATCGGCATTCTAGTTTGTCCATTTATAGCTGCCTTTCCAAATTTTATTTTCTTCTCTTCCCCGCAAATCCAAACAATACAGATTATCCGAATAAAAGTCTTCACCGCTATCTGCAAACTCATCAGCATCAGCGGCATCCCTCACACATTTCGTATAAGCTTTCTTATTTCGAACTCTTGCAAACAAATTCTTTTCCGTACATGATATTTCAGTTGCAGGTTTCTTTCTTATTATGATATCGTGCTTATTCTGTTTATCCAGTCTATGAATCTTGTTTGTTTCATCTAAATAAAACACATACTTTTCATTTGAAATAACATTCTTGTCACCTGACTTAAGCACATGAAAAGTCTTTTTATCTTTTCTCGAAATTATATATTTCCCATAATATATAAAATCTTTGTCAAACCTCACAAATTCCGTTTTATCATTTTCTCCGCCTAGTAATTTCAAAAAACACTGTTCTTTTTTCTCTTTTAAATCATAAGAAAATAGACTTGTTTTTTCCCCTTCATTTACTGCATAAAATATCTTGTCATTTATATAAGATAAATATGGTGATGCTTTTTTCATATTTGTCGTTGTTGACAGTTTCTCCATTGTTTTTCCTTTAATGTCTATCCGAACAGGTTTACCGGCACGTTTATCATAAGACTGCCACTTCGTGCGGCTGTCAAGATAAAAATAATCCTTGTAAATACAACAAAACAATTTCTCTCCGTCCCCTGCAATATGTTCGTTGGAGACATCATATATAATTTCTAAGTTTTCTTTTTTCAAATTCACCTTTGCCAATTGCTGTATTTGATTGTCGTCATCATCCTTTTCTGTATCCATAGAACTAATGATTGCATAAAAATCACTACCATACTTTGTAAATCCATCAAGAAAATAAGGAATGTCATCCTCAAACTGGTACGGCAATTCAAACTTTCCTATTTTTACTCTGTTATCTTGATAAATAATATACTTGCCCTCATTTGCATCATACCTTAACCAATAATAGTGGATTCCTTCTACCTGAGAATAATTTGTTATCCATGTAGTATCATAAAAATACACACCTGTATCAATTGTATTAAGCCGGGAACAATCCTGATTTATAGGTTTGTTATTAATTTCTTCTAATATTTCACAATCAGTTTCATCTAATCGTAGTACATATTCAGGATTTATGTTCGTTATTTCCAAAAAATCATCATCTACATATATCATTTGTTCCATTGGCTTTTCGATTGATAATACATTTTTACTCTTCCCGGATATAACATCATATTTTATCAAAGCGTTTTCTGTCTCATACAAAATGTATTTTTCTGTACATAAAACCGCACAAGTATCATTACATTGCTTCAAAATCTTAATTGTATTATCTACACAATCAATCCGATAAAAAAACGCTTGTTTAACTTCATCAATCGGTAATTTTTCCAGTTCTGTATTGGAATTATATAAATTACAAATTCCATAAATATTTGTGCCCTTTTGATATTCCTGCCATTGACACCGATCCGCATTTCCCCAGTTTACTTTCTTTAATAATAATTGAAGATTTTCCTTAGCTCTTTTATTTTCAATACTAATCAAATATTTTTCTCTGTCTTTTACACTAAAATCTTCCAAAACAGTTCCACAATACCCATTTAAATCCGGCTCTGTACTAAAATAGCCGGCATCATGATAGTATAAAGATGTATTTCCTATTTTTGTTTTTTTATCCGATTGATTTTCAATTATATTCCATTTATCTCCAAACTTTTCTTCCTCAATATAATATTGTGCCCAAAACCCTTTCAAATAATTTGGTTCCGTTTCAAGCGTTTTTTCTATTTTCCCCAAAAACAAATAACCATCTTTACAGGCGATACAGGAGGCCTTTTGCACTTTTATCCTCTTTTTCACATTTGCATTATAATCAAACTGCATAATGATAGCATCTCTGAATGTTTCTGTCGTCGTGTCATCCCATTCCAACATATAAAAATGCTCTTTTCCTAACACCATCTGGTCTGGCCATATTTCTTTTTTCTGTGGATCAAAAGATACAACCTGCCCACCATTTCGGTCTTTAATTATTACTCTATTTCTCTCCTGATATGAAATATATTCATCATTTTCAGCTAACACATAATGTAAATCACCATAGCACAGCTGCATGTTATTTGCACTTGATAAGTTAGAAAAAATCGTCACTACACCAAACACAATCAGGGAAACAATAAAAGTTCCCAATATCGTTCCGCCTAATATCATAATTTTTTTCAAAATTTTACTCACCTTTCACCAGCTCCCCTCTTCCAATACTCGATATATATTCATTTCTTTACTATTGTCAGATATTTCTTTATATTCATTATTTTTCGAATCATAACAATATATCTGTTCCCCTTCAAAAAACCATTTGGATTGAAAACAATCAACCAATTCTATGTTTTTTTCCGTTTGAAGAATGTCAGATAGCTGAGTATCCACCACGAATTTATTATTTTCTTTTTTGAGCACCATATTAAATTTTTCACGATTCGTTACCACTTTTACCTCAAAAAAGACTTCACTTCCATTATTTAAAAATTTTTCCAAAACGATATCTCTAATATCTTTTTTCTTCAAGTAATTCGTGATACACCCCCTAACATCCTCATCCACAATTTTCTCTTTTCTATTTTCTATCAAGTCATATTGATAGCATAACACCCCTTTTTCCCTTTTATCCGGAGCAAAATACATTTTTCTTTGACCTGCACTGGCAATCGCCAATCCAGACGCATCTTCTCCAAGAATTGTTATCTTTTCCTTTGCAATATCCTGTGCAAAAAAGCCATTTTCACCTTCCCACACAATCCAATCATTTCCTTGCGCAAGAACATCCCATGTTCTGTTTTCCCATTCGGTTTTCTTTGTATATGCCATCTCTTTTGGAACTTTATAATCCGAATACTTTTTCCGTACCATATCATATACTCTTATCCTATTACCTTTGGTTACTTCCACATAATTATTGCCTGCAACAGTAAAACTGCCATTTTGTTCCGTATCAATAACAGCCTCTTTTTTCTCTTGTCTCAATTCACCTGACTGAATTGGTATTCTCCACAACTTCCCCGTTATTTCGTCCTGTTTTTCATAACAGTAATACCACATATCATTTACACATAAAAACATCATATCATATGGTGAATCCGTATTGCTAATATTTAACGCCTTGACTTGCCCACCATCTAGATTATATTGACAATCCATTGTATACAAATGGTACGAATTTGCAAATGAATATTCAGATATCGTTTCAGTTGATGCCGGCAAATCTTGTTTCCTATCTATTTTTTTCTCTTTTCTATTAAAGCAGATAAAAGCTACTACAAAAACAATTGCAAGTACCACTCCTGCCAAACCAATTTTTTTAATCTTACTCATCCCACTTTCTCAACTCCTTCATACTCTTAATCGCATAAATTTCATTATCCATTCCATCTCTATCACATAACCGGACAACTCCTGTTTTGCTATCATATTTTAGCAATCCATTTTCGTCCTGCCAAAACCACTTGCCTTGAACACAACCTAACAATATCATAAATACATTTTTCTCATTCCACGGCAAATATAAATGTTTTGCATTATCCAACTCCGGCTCATAAAGCACTAAATTTTTATTTACTTGATAGGATAACAATACCTCTCTATTGTAACCGCCCTTCACTTTTGTTTTTACCGAAAAATAAATCTTTTCTTTACTATAATACAATTCCTCTATGCTAAATTTTTTTATATCATCCATAGAAACACACAGGCAATTAACAAGCACCGGTAAAACTTCTTTTTTGGTTATTATCGCACTCTTTTCACCCGTTTTAATACTATATTTCTCTATTATTTGAGAGCAATTTTCTTTACAATAATAAACTTCATCCTTTAATGGGTCAAATGCCACATTACTTGTCTGTTTTTCGTTAATCAAACTAACTTTGTTTTGTTTAATATCATAATAAAACAAAGCCTCTTCTCCCCATACAATTCCTTTCGACGAACTTCCAAACACTTGCCACTCCAGTATTTTTAGACTTGTTATTTCTTTTGGAACGATGCACTTTTTTGTTTTATTATTTTTCAGATCAACTAAAAAAATCTCATCTTCTTGTTGTATAATATAACTCCCCACTAAAGAATTATTATAGTTTACACATGATGCAGAGCGTAAATAAACAAGATACTTATCTACGACTATTGCTTCCGTTACTCCATCCAAATGCTCCACAACGTTTTGCTCTTTGCCTGCTAATACACTTCTCCCACCTCTCCCCTTCTTTAAAGGAATGCGGCATACTGCTTCAATTTCTATCCCATATTGGGTATTTTTTTAATCTCCTTCTTAAAATACAACCATTCATCCGTTACTCGAATCAAGCACCCTTCCCCCATTGTTGCCTTTAACTTTCTCTTGTTTTCTCCGTTTATGTCATATGAAAATAAATTATTTTTCTCCACACAAAATATATCCGTAGAATTTGCATAGGGATAATCCCCCTCCCACGTTATCTTTTTCTTTACCTCTTGTTTATCCGTATTTTGCTTCACTCCACAGCTTGTACAACTAAACAATATTAACATAATCATTATTATAACTAACTTTTTATTGTACCGAATTGCCATCCCTTTTGTTCCTCCCTCTCTTTTTGTTCTGTCAATTCTTTTCCTTTTATATAATACAACGATTCACCCTTCAAAAAAGTTGCAATATCTTCCAGTATTAGCATCAAAGCATGTTTAACTCTCCTTATTTATTCCTTAAAGAATCTTAGTTTTGTTCTTTCTTTTACATCAGGATCCTCGATATCATCATCGTAATACCACCCCGACCCGGTATAGCCCGGAAACATAACTTTTTTATATTTTTTTACATACACTCCCTTTTCTGTACAATCCACACTCATGTACTTCTCTTTCCCATACCCTTTCACCGTTCCGGTTCTTTTGTCATATCTCTTCAAATGATAGTTTTTATCTAAATAGTAAAGATATTTAGAATTTGACGAAAAAAACCTGCTGCCCGACCTATTGCCATACCAATACTCGGGACACACTACTGCATTTTTCAAAACCTTTTTCGCTTTTCCACCATGTCTTGGAATTGCCAGCTCACTACAATATATGTAATCCTCATCCACATATATCATCAAATTTCCTTTTGCTTTTTTATCTATTTTACTCGATGCAGCTTTCTTTTGCTCCCCTGTCTGCCAATTGTAAGTATAGATAGCAACTTTCCCCTTGATTTCATTTGCATACCAAAAAACATTTCCAACTAAATTTACATGAGGCAATGCCTTCTGCATCTCTTTTGGTATATTGAGTGCTGTCATTTTTTCTTTTTTTATATCATACATGCTAAACTGTCCACTTTTATATGGATTCAAATGATAAATATCGTCCGGATACTTCTCACGATTATCAAAAAATATTTTTTCATCTTGTATCTGCATGTAATCAAGCCTATCATCACCATACACACGGTCTAATATAGTAAAATCAATATCTATTTTCTTAATACTGGATTTCTTATAATCTATCTGCGCTAAATATGTAGGGTATAATTCATCCTCATCATTTGAATATATGATAGTATACGCCTTATCACCTTCTACCGCAAAAGTCCCCATGATTCCGCCTTTGGGAATTGAAAACTTTCCAATGGGTTCTTTATTTTTCATTACCGTATAGTTCCAATTACCATCCGTTACTAAATAATAGTAATCTCCGTCATACACCTGAGAATATTGCCAAACCGGTTTGCAGCTGCGTAGATAAACCCCTTGCATTTTATCGGTATTAACATTTTCCGTTTTCGTTTCATGTGATTTTGATTTTTCTTCCGTCGCATGAGGTGTTTTTTCGCTTCTCGGTGCTACGGATACCGACGTATTGCTGCACGAGCAAAGTAATACTATTCCTAAAATGCATATGCTGTTTAAAATGAGTTTCTTCATCCGAATCCCCCCTTGTATATAAATCAATTTCTTTAATACAACGATTTAACCTTCAAAAATGTTGCAATACACTTTCTCCATTATGAAAGATTCACATACTTTCCATTATTAATACCGAACAATTTGTTGTTCAAAACATAAATTCCACCTGCACATATATTCTTTGAAATATGCTGCCGCTGTTTCGTTTCTATGTCTATTTTCCAAATTCCATTTGACTTATTATCTGTAACAACATGAGGTCCTGCAATATCTGATTTTGTGCTATCACACACCTCCCCCTGAACATACAAATAATGATTCATTACTTGAACACCTGTTACATAAAAAAACAAATCTTGTCCATCTAACGGTATAGAAAAGATTTCCCCCCACTCTTTCGTTCTCATATTGTAAGAATATATCTTGCTCCTATCATTTTCTCCAAAAATAATGTTATCTTGTATCACAAACATCATTTCCTTATTTATAATATTCTTTGACAAAGAAACAATAATTTTACAATTCTTTGTTGCTATATCATAACGATATACATTCAGTTCATTTTCTTTTTTTCTAGAGAAAAGCGCAAAACTTTTATTAAAAATACAATTTTCTATATCGCCGACAAGCTTTTTACTGTTATCTTTTCCTATATTTCCACAAAACAAACTCAAACAATTGTAACGTTCAATTGCATTATTATTCACTTTAGTATAATAAATTTTATCTCCTATAATCATGAAATCTTCCATCGAGTTTTCTAATATTTTTTCTTCTTCACCATTCTCATAATTATATTGATATAACCCATCTTCCTTTTGTGAATACAAATTACCATTTATAATCTGATAATTAAGATATTGATTTTTTTCCTGCGATGTATCTAATAAACTATTTTCCGTCTTTTTTAATAATGAATCCAAATCCACATTATAGCAAATTCTTCCCAGCTCCCACACCATAAACACTAATATAAATATTACCCCTGCTATAATATATACTCTTTTCATTATATATTGCCTCCCTTTCTCAATATTTCTATTTTCTTAGTGCTGTTATCTTGGAATATTTTTTTAGTAACCTACTGACGCCATTTTAATTTACTTGCTGTTATAGCTTTTTCTTTTTTTAACGCATCAACATACTTTTGGTATTTCTTTTTTGTTACTTTCTTTCCGTTTATCTTGTAAACATAATGGTACGGGTGCATAGAATCTTCTGTAAACTTATACAACCACGATTTTGACGCTGCTTCTTTGGCTTGTGTACCTTTAATACCAATATACTCTATGTACTCACTATTGTTATGTCCTCCCTCCCAACAAAAAATTCCTTTCGTTGGATAAATCTTCAAGTTACCACCATATTTATTCCATGCTAATCCTTCAACTTTGTCGCCATTCAAAGTATATATTGCATAATTATAATAATCTCCCTGAACAATTAACTCATCAATTCCGTTTTTATCAATATCATAAAAACAATACTTATATGCAAACTTGCCATTCCCTTTAACATAATTTATTTCTTCTTGTTCATTCTTCATTGCTTTAAAATAATAATTATGTTGTTGCTCCTCCGATTTGATGTCAGGCGCTTCTGTTATTGAATTTTTTTCACCAGACAATACTTTTTCTCTTTTGTTTTTTATGCCTTTCCTATTTATATCCACTATAATGCATGTAATTGTAATAAGAAATATTAAAAAGACTGTATACATTATTTTCCTCTTTTTCATTTACATCCCCTCCTCATTAATTCATATCTGTTGATATAACGCTTCGGCAAAATTCAAAAATCTGTGTCTATTATATTAATAAACACAGATTTTGTCAATTTACTTTTCCTAATATTTCACAATTCTCCCTGACTTACTCAATTAATTTGGCACTCTCCATACTTGTCACACAACTCGGCTAATTCTTTAT
>UMLF01007185.1_pt1 | contig 44969 bp, 18 predicted proteins | sample 1966501 | NCBI WGS metagenome assembly UMLF01 (sample SAMEA4836194, study PRJEB28245) | human gut metagenome | biome: gut microbiome; material: fecal sample | place: Denmark | collected 2008 | reverse complement strand
GCCGGTGAGGATGGCCTCGCGCAGGCGGGAGGCAGGACCGGCGTCGTCGTTGGGCGGCGTGGTGGAGAAATCTCCTCCGCTACGACTACCGGGACGCAAAGGGCGAGATTTCTCGATTTCGCTCGCTACGTCCGCTTCGCTCGAAATGGCGACGCTTTGCATCGCGTCCACGTATTCCAGACACCCGGCATCTTGTCCGTTGATGACGCGAAAGGCGGCGATCGCCTCGCGGTAACGCGGCTCGAGCGGATTGATGATCGGCAGGTCCAGTCCGCTGGCGAGCGCGGCCGTGAGAAAGCTCGCGTTGAGAACGGGACGCGCCGGCAAACCAAAGCTCACGTTGGAGACGCCGAGCACGCAGCGCACGCCGAGCCGTTCCCTGCACGCGCGCATGGCGGCGAGGATCTCGGGGATTTCGGGCTGGTTGGTGGCGGCGGCCATGACGAGGCAGTCGATCGCGATGTCCTCGCGGCGCAGGCCGGCATCGAGCGCGGCGTCGACGATGCGCCCGGCAATCGCGACGCGCTCCTCGGCGTGCGCGGGAATGCCGTTCTCGTCGAGGGTGAGCCCCACGATCGTGGTGCCATAGCGCGCGGCGATGGGTAGGACAGTCGCGAGGCTTTCGGCCTTGCCGTTGATCGAGTTGATGAGCGGACGCCCCGCGTACGTGCGGCAGGCGGCCTCGAGTGCGGATGCATCGGACGAATCGAGCTGCAGTGGCACGGGCACGGTTGCCTGTAGGCGTTCGCTGACGGCGCGCAGCACAGCCGGCTCGTCGAGGCCCGGAACGCCCACGTTGACGTCTAGGATCGCGGCGCCTGCCTCGACTTGCCCGACGGCTTCGGAGACGATGAGGTCATAGGAGCCATCGACGAGCGCTTCCTTGAGCCTTGGCTTGCCCGTGGGGTTGATGCGCTCACCGATGACGGCGATGTCGTCGCTTCCAGGAGCGAGCTCGACGAGCGATTGCGCGCTCGTCACGACGAACGACGGGCGGTATCCCGCTTGCCCGCCGCTCGTCTCGCCATCCTCGTCGAGCAGGCGGCGCAGGGCCGCGATGTGCTCGGGCGTCGTCCCGCAGCATCCTCCGATGACGCGTGCGCCGGCTGCGAGGATGCCGCGCATCGCCTGGGCGAACTCCCCGGGGCTCACGTCGTAGACGGTCGAGCCATCGGCTTCCATGCGCGGCAGGCCGGCGTTGGGCTGCACCATGAGCGGGCAGCGCGCGTAAGGCGCCATCTGCGTGACGAGCGGGGCCGTCTCGGCGGGGCCGAGGGAGCAGTTGATGCCGACGGCCGAGGCGCCGAGCGCGGACAGCGTCGTGGCCGCGATCGCCGGCGTCGTGCCCATGAAGCTGCGGCCGTCTTCTCCGAAGGTCATCGTCGCAAAGACCGGCAGGGGAGTGTTCTCGACGCAGGCGAGCAGCGCCGCCTTGGCCTCGAGCAAATCGGCGAAGGTTTCGAGGAAGATGAGGTCGCAGCCGGCCTCGTGAGCCGCGCGGGCCTGCTCGGCAAAGATGTCGTAGGCCTCACCGAAGGAAAGCGGGCCCAAAGGCGCAAGCAGCTTGCCGGTGGGACCGATATCTCCGGCAACCAGTTGCGCACCTGCCTCGCGTGCGATGCGCGCTGCGGCGGCGTAGAGTTCGTCGACGCTCGCGTCGGTCCCGGCGAGTTTGAGGCGATTCGAGCTGAAGGTGTTGGTCGCGATGCAGTCGCTTCCCGCTTCGACGTAGCGGCGCTGCAGCTCGCGAATCTCGTCCGCATGCGTGAGGTTGAGCAGGTCGGGAACCTCGTGGACGCGCGCGAGGCCGGCTTGCTGGATGAGCGTGCCCATGCCGCCATCGCACAGCATGGCGGATTCGCCATGCAGGACCCGGTCGAGGAACTCGCTTGCGATCTTGGGGTTTCGGGGAGCTGCCATGCTCGTCCTTTCTAGTCATGGTTAAATGATACCGCAAGGTAGGGCATGACTTTGCGTCGCGAGACGGCGTGCACGAGAGTTCCGTTGCCTTGAATAATTACACCTTACGCATGAGGGTCTGGCTTCAAGCCGACTATGGCCGTGACGCTCTTCATCGGCGTCATGAGATGCGAGCTACCGGCGTGTATACCGAGCAACTTGTCGGCATCGATCGTCTGGAGGAAGGCGTCTTGCAGCTCGAGTGTCAGGTCGCCGAAGCCGGGGCTGAAGCGCTTCGTGGGCACGAGACCGGTCTCGTCGGCGAGTTCAGCGATGCGCTGTGATGCGGCCTGTGCGGCCTCCTCGGTCATTGACGAGGCACATGCGTCGAAGAGCAGCGCGTCGAGCGGACTCGTGGCCTGCAAGCGCGCGATCGTGCGCTCGCCTTCCATGCCGAGGGTGACCGCCAGCAGACACGCGAGCGGACAGCCATCGAGGTGGCGGGCGATGTTGTAGCCGGTCAGGACGAGGGAACTGCCCACGAGCGCGATGCCGTCGGCGCAGCGCTCGAGCGCGAAGCTACGGGCGACGCCGCGCGGCCGGGCGATGGATTCGCAGAGGCGAATGGCGTCTTGGAAGCGGTCCGCGAGTTCGTCGGTGAGCTCTTGACCGCGCTGCCCGAGGTACTTGAGGGCACGGAACTCGTCGACGTGGCAGTCGAGTGCCTCGGGGCCGAAGCGCACGATGCCCAGCGCGTTCATGCTCTCGTCAGCCGTGACCATGGCTCGCTTCCTCCCGTTAATGAGACAGTTGCTCAGAGCAACTGTCTCATTATGTGCCGGCGCCTGTTGTTAATGGGACAGCGTGGTCAGGCCACTTGCCCCATTCGCCTCATCCTCTTGCGCCGTACTGCTCGTAGTAGGAGTCGAGGGCGGCCTTCACGTCGTCGTCGATGACCACGCGACCGCCGCGCTCCTGGTTATGCAGGTAGCCGATGACCTCGTCCATCGTCACGATGGCGCTGGTGGGGAAGCCGTACTTCTCGCTCACCTCGTCGATGGCGCAGATCGTGCCGCTCGGACCGACCTCCTGGCGGTTGAGCGAGACCATGAGCCCCACGACCTCGACGTCGGCGATGCTGCGCAGCAGCGGGTACGTCTCGTCGATGGACTTGCCCGAGGTCGTCACGTCTTCGACCATGACCACGCGGTCGCCGTCGTGCAGCTCGGCGCCGAGCAGGATGCCCGCGTCGCCGTGGTCCTTGGCCTCCTTGCGGTTGGAGCAATAGCGCGCCTCCTTGCCGTAGAGCTCTTGTAGGCCGATGCAAGTCACGACGGAAAGGGGGATGCCCTTGTACGCGGGCCCGAAGACGATGTCGAAGTCCAGGCCGAAGGCGTCGTGGATGGCCTGTGCGTAGTAGAGGCCAAGTTTATGCAACTGGTTGCCGGTGACGTAGGCGCCGGCGTTCATGAAGAACGGGGACTTGCGCCCGCTCTTGAGCGTGAACTCGCCGAACTTGAGCACGTCGGAATCGACCATGAAGTCGATGAACTCCTGCTTGTAGGCTTCCATGATTCTCCTCGTCTTCCCTGATAACGAGACAATTGCTCAGAGCAACTGTCTCACTCTGCCATGCCGTCCCTAGAAGGAGAGGTCCTCGATGCGGCGCATGGCCTCCTTGGTGGCCTCGGCGTCGCCGAATGCGGTGAAGCGGATGTAGCCCTCACCAGCCGGGCCAAAGCCCGCGCCCGGCGTCGTGATGACGCCACAGCGCTCGAGCAGGATGTCGAAGAACTCCCACGAGCCGATGTCGCCGGGAGTCTCGCACCAGACGTAGGGGCTGTTCACGGCTCCGTAGACCGTGTAGCCGCACGCCTCGAGCGCGTCCTTGATCACGCGGGCATTTTGGCGGTAGTAGTCGATGGTCTCCTCGACCTGGCGTGCGCCCTCGGACGTGTAGATGGCCGCCGCGCCCTTCTGGATGACGTAGCTCGCGCCGTTGAACTTGGTCGTCTGGCGACGGTTCCACATGGCGTTGAGGCTCTGGCCGTCGCGCACGAGCGCCTTCGGCACCACGGTGTATCCACAACGTGCGCCCGTGAAGCCGGCGGTCTTGGAGAACGAGCGGAACTCGATGGCGCAGGTCTCGGCGCCCTCGACCTCGAAGATGGAATGCGGCACGCCCTCCTCGACGATGAAGCGCTCGTAGGCTGCGTCGAAGAGAATGACGGAGCCGTGCTCGTTGGCGTAGTCGACCCAGGTCTTGAGCTGGTCGCGCGTGAGCACGGTGCCGGTGGGGTTGTTGGGCGAGCACAGGTAGATGAGGTCGACTGGGGTTTCGGGAAGCGCCGGGCAGAAGTCGTTTGCCGCGGTGGTGGGCATGTAGACGATGTCGGTCCAACCTTCCGCGCTCTCGTCGTAGAAGCCCGCGCGTCCGGCCATGGCGTTGGTGTCGACGTAGACGGGGTAGACCGGATCGCATGCGGCGACGCGGTTGTCGATGGCGAAGATGTCGCCGATGTTGCCGCAGTCGCTCTTGGCGCCGTCGGAGACGAAGACCTCGTCGACGGAGATGTTCACGCCGCGCGCCGCGAAGTCATGCTCGACGATGGCCTCGCGCAGGAAATCGTAGCCCTGCTCGGGGCCGTAGCCGTGGAAGGTCTCTGCATGCGCGAGGTCGTTGACGGCGGCGTGCATGGCCTCGACGACGGCGGGTGCGAGCGGGCGCGTCACATCTCCGATGCCCATCTTGATGAGCTTGACGTCGGGATGGGCCGCGGAAAAGTCGGCCGTACGATGGGCTATCTCGCTAAACAGGTAGCTACCGGGGAGTTTCTGGTAATTCTCGTTGACTGTGGCCACGAGGGGTCCTTTCGTTGAGAGCGGATGGTGCGGTTCGCGCGGACAGGTGCATGCGCGCGTAACTCAATAGTGTACAACGAATGAGACAAACGACCTGTCCGCTTGCCTCATTTTCTGATGAGGCACTTGGGACCGGAGCCGATGAGGTCGGTACGCCCGGCCTTGACGAGCGCCTCGCGCACGAGCTTGCGGTTCTTCGGGTCGCGGTACTGGATGAGCGCGCGCTGCATCGCCTTGTCGTGCGGCGATTTGGCGACGTAGACCGGCTGCATCGTGCGCGGATCGAGGCCCGTGTAGTACATGCAGGTCGAGATCGTCGAGGGAGTGGGATAGAAGTCCTGCACTTGCTCGGGGTTGTAGCCCATGTCGCGTACGAATTCGGCGAGCTCGACGGCATCGGCAAGCGTCGCGCCGGGATGCGATGACATGAGGTAGGCGACGAGGTACTGCTTGAGGCCGTACTTCCTGTTGAGACGCTTGAATTCGGCATCGAAGCGCTTGAAGACGCCGATGGGAGGCTTACCCATCACGTCGAGCACCGCATCCGAAGCATGCTCGGGGGCGACGCGGAGCTGTCCGCTTACGTGATGGCGCACGAGCTCGCACATGAAACTCGGGTCATCGTCGAGCAGCATGTAGTCGAAACGCAACCCACTGCGTATAAATACCTTCTTCACGCCGGGCAATGCGCGCAGCTTGCGCAGCAGGGCGAGGTAGTCGTCGTGTGTGACGCGCAGGCTCGGGCATGGCGTAGGCGACAGGCAGCGCCTGTCGACACAGGCACCGTGCTTGAGCTGCTTTGCGCAGGCGGGTACGCGGAAGTTGGCGGTGGGGCCGCCCACGTCGTGGATGTAGCCCTTGAACGCGGGGTCTTCGGTCATGAGCTTGGCCTCGGCGAGCAGCGACTCGTGGCTACGCGCCTGGATGATGCGGCCCTGGTGGAAGTTGAGCGCGCAAAACGAGCAATCGCCCATGCAGCCGCGATTGCTCGTGAGCGAGAACCTCACCTCGGAAAGCGCGGGCACGCCACCGGCTTGCGCGTACGAGGGATGCGCGTCACGTGCGAAGGGCAGCGCGTAGACGGCATCCATCTCGGACATCGAAAGTGGCTTGGACGGTGGGTTTTGCACGACGAAGACATCGTGCGGATACTCCTCGACGAGGATGCGCGCGGAAAACGGGTCGAGGTTTTCGTGCTGAATCGCAAAACTGGTTGCGTATTTCCGGGAATCCGACTGCATGGCCTCGAAGCTCGGCAGAACGACCGCGTCATCGGGTAGATGGTCGAGCGAGCGCGCTTTGTAGACGGTGCCGTCGATGAAGCTCAGGTCATGGACGGAGAGGCCGCTGGCCAGGGCGTCCGCAATCTCGATGATGGAACGCTCGCCCATGCCGTAGGAGATGAGGTCGGCGCCCGAGTCGAGCAGGATGGAGCGCTTGAGGGAGTCCGACCAGTAATCGTAGTGCGCCAAGCGACGCAGGCTCGCCTCGATGCCGCCGAGGATGACGGGCGTCTTCTTGTACGTGCGGCGGATGAGGTTTCCGTAGACGACGCAGGCGTGATCGGGGCGCAGACCAGCCTTGCCGCCGGGCGAATACGCGTCCGAGCGGCGGCGCTTCTTCGCGACCGTGAAGTGGTTGACCATCGAGTCCATGTTGCCGGCCGAGACGAGGAAGCCCAGGCGCGGTTCGCCGAGCGTGGTGACGGACGCCGGATCGCGCCAATCGGGCTGCGCGATGACGCCGACTCGGTAACCGTGGGCCTCGAGCAGCCGCGTGATGATGGCCATGCCGAAGGAGGGGTGATCGACGTAGGCATCGCCGCTCACGTAGACGAAGTCGAGCTCGTCCCATCCGCGCTCGAGCATCTCGGCGCGGCTCGTTGGCAGGAATGCGACTGTCACGGCGGGCTATCCCTCGTCGTCGGGCAGTTCGAAGGTGATGAAGTCGATGAAGTCGTAGTGCTCGTAGCGCTTGTTGATCGCCTTGATCGCGTCAGCGCGCGTGGCGAGACGGTCGAGTATCTCGCGTCGGCGGCGGAACGCCAGACGGCCGAGCGTGCCGTATTCCTCGCGCAGCGCGTCGTATTCCTTGACGTAGGCCATGATGTCGTCTTGATACTCGGCGATGATCTCGTCGTTCGTCTCTTCCTGGTCGCCGGCCTTGGCGTCTTGGGCGGCTGCCATGAGCTCGGCGTGCTGGCGCGTGAGGTAGTTGATGTCGGTGAGACGCTGGCGTAGCTCGGCCTCGAACTTGTCGAGCTCGCCGGCCTTGGAACGCGTGAAGGGCGACATGACCTTGCAGAATCGTGCCCAGAAGGACTCCATGAGCTGCTGCAGGGCGGTGACCTTCTTGACGAAGTCCCTTCCGAGCAGGCCGACCTCGCGGCGGATGTTCTCGTGCTTGACCTGGTCAAAGACCTGCAGGGCCGCCAGTTCGCCCGCAAACTGCTGGCCGAGCATCTCCTCGCGCTCGGCGACGTGCTCGGGGTCGTAGGTGCCCGAGCCATCCGGAGAATAGGGCGTGTCGCCAAGGACGGAGATTTCCTCGCCGACCTCCTTGACGAGGTCGAGGAACTCGAGAATGCGCACGACTGTGTCGTCGACGCTTTCCTTGCGACGACGCAGCGATTCCGGCAGCGACTTGTAGGCATAGCGCTCGGCGGCCGTCATCGCGGGCCTGTCCAAGGTGTATTTGCCTGATTTCCGCTGCTCTGCGGGCATCTCTTCTCCTTCGCGCATCAGTCATCCCATTCTACGCCCCAAAGCGGGTGTCGGTAAATGGGGATTTCCGCGCTTGGGTGCAGAGAGACGGAGGATGGGAAAACGAGACAGTTGCTCAGAGCAATTGTCTCATTTGCTGGTACCGGCTGATGTGACGCGGTTGCTGATGTAGACGCCGAGCAATCCCGCGAGAACGCCGATGACGGCGCCGGCGAGCACGTCGGTGGGGAAGTGCACGAAGAGGTAGAGACGCGAGAACGCAATCGCGATGGCCGCGACCCACGCGGCTACCTTCCAGCCGCGCGCGATGGGGGCGCGCGTGAGCACGGTGGCTGCGATAAACGCTGTGAGCGTATGACCCGAGGGAAGCGAGTACCCGCTCGGCGGGGCGATGAGGAGCACGTAGCTGGGGTCGACGACGAAGGGACGGGGGCGTGCCAGGAGCTCCTTGACGCCAAACTCGCAGATGACCCAGGTGATGCCGAGGGTGACGAGCAGCGTGACGCCCCATCGCCGCGTCTTCGGGATGATAAGCAATACGATGCCTACCACAATCCAGATGAGGCCATGGTCGCCGCATGCGGTGATGACGGGCATGAGCGCATCAAGAAACGGGCAGCCGATTACCTGCTGTATGCCGTAGAGTATGGCAAGGTCCATGCGCGTCCTTTCGGGATGATTGCTGGCATTGTGCCACATGAGTCGGCTAATTGAAACGGGGCACGGGGGATGTGCGTCTAGGCTCGATGTGGGACAAATGGACAGGTCATTTGTCCCACCTAGCGTACATCATTATTCTGCGCGTGGTACCATTGTCGCCACGAAACCACGAGACGGGAGCATCCATGTACATCTCCGATTCGTACCTCGAACAGCTCATCCGCGAGGACGTGCCCGACATCGACCTGACCACGCACCTGCTGGGCATCGGCACGAAGTCCGGACGCATCGAGTACTTCACGCGCAGCGAGGCCGTCGTCTGCGGTACCGAGGAAGCCGCGCGCATCTACGGCATGCTTGGCGACGTGCGCTGCGAGTTCGAGCCCTCGGGCACGCGTCTTGCGCCCGGCGACGTCTTCATGCGCGTATGGGGCGAGGCCGCGACGCTGCACATGGGGTGGAAGTGCTGTCTCAACATCTTCGAGTACTACAGCGCGCTGGCGACAAAGACGCGCACGATGGTCGACCGCGTCCACGAGGCCAACCCGCGGTGCGAGGTGCTCACGACGCGCAAGCGCATGCCGGGTACCAAGCCGCTGGGGACAAAGGCGCTGCTCGTGGGCGGGTCGTTTCCGCATCGCCTGGGTCTTTCGGAGACCGTACTCATTTTTGCGCAACATCTTGCATTCTGCGAGGGAGGCATCGAGGCCCTCATCGCCGACATTCCCGAAATCAAGGCGCGTTGCTGCGAGAAGAAGCTCTTCGTCGAGGCCGATGCCGCCGATGCGCGCAGGTTTGCCGAGGCGGGCGTCGATGGCATCCAGCTCGACAAGGTGCCCGCATCCGAGCTCGTCACGCTCGTGAGCGAGATCAGGGACATCGATCCGCATGTCACCATCATCGCCGCCGGCGGCGTGAACCTCGATAACGCCCGCGAATATGCCGCGACCGGCGTTGACGGCCTCGCGACGACGTGCCTGCACTTTGCCAAGCCGCTCGACATGAGCGCGCGCATGTTCGCGGGGGAATAGGGACCGGCATGACCGTGGCCTCGCAGCGCGCCCACGAGGCGCTCGACCGGCTGCTCCTCGCCCACGAGGGCTACTTCGACGTGGAGCGCGACCATGCGTTTGCGGGAAGGACCTTCGACGGGTACGCCGAGTTCCACTCGAGCACATCGCAATACGTGCTGGTCAAGCGCGCGAAGCTCTGGGAGGCGCATTCCCACGAGTACCTGTTCTTCACGCTCGCGGACCATCTGGACGAGGCGGCTTACGACGACCTCGTCGCATTCATGAAAGACGAGGCGCTTGCCAAGGTCATGCTCGAACCCGATCACATGAGCTCGTTTCTCTCCCTCGTCATCATCGCCGATTCCGCAGACGGGCATATTGCGCGGCGCGTGCGCAAGACGCGGTTCCGCAAGAACTTCTGCCTTGGCCTGAGGGGATGGGCTGACCTGCGGATATGCGTGGCTTGCCTGGACGAGGGGGCGGTCTATGCCAACGCGATGGGCGCCGATCTCGCCTCCACGGTCGAGGCGAACGCGTTGCGTGCGGGGGAGACCCCGGCGTGCTCGCGATGACGCGGGATTCTCGGTTCTCATAAGAACTGAATACGGCGCTCTTCGCTCCACTCGCCCTCAAAAGTACTAGAATCCCAGCATCATTGGATGAAGAGAGGTGAATGTCGATGAACGCGATGCTAATCTTGCTGGTGTCGGTGGTGGTGCTCGTCCTGGGATACGTCCTCTACGGAGGATGGCTCGCCAGGCAATGGGGCGTCAAGGCCGACAGGACCACGCCCGCCCACGAGTACGAGGATGGACGCGACTTCGTGCCGGCACCCCCTTACGTCGTGCTCGGCCACCATTTCTCGTCCATTGCCGGAGCCGGCCCCATCAATGGTCCCATCCAGGCCGCCATCTTTGGCTGGGTGCCCGTCTTGCTATGGGTGCTTATCGGCGGCATCTTCATCGGCGCCATGCACGACTTCGGCGCGCTCTTCGCCTCGATTCGCCATAAGGGCCAGACGCTCGCGACCGTCATCCAGGAAAACGTCGACGGCATGGCAAAGCGCCTGTTCTGCATCTTCGCCTATCTCACGCTCATCCTCGTCGTCGCGGCCTTTGCGTCCATCGTAGCCGGCACCTTCGCCGTCTCGCCCGTCCCGGCTGATGCCGCCAAGGCGGCCACCGTCGAGATGACGAATCTCGCCAACACCCGCACTGCCATGATCTCGGTGCTGTTCATCGTCGTTGCCGTCGTCTTCGGCCTGGCGACGCGCGGACGTAAGATTCCCGTTTTCGCCAACGTGCTCTCGGCGATCGTCATCATCGTGCTCGTCGTCACGCTGGGCTTTCTCTTCCCGGTCATCGAGCTCGACAACACGACGTGGATGCTCCTCATCGGCGTCTACATCCTGCTCGCCTCGGTTGCTCCCGTGTGGATCTTGTTGCAGCCGCGTGATTACCTGTCGAGTTACCTGCTCTACGGCATGATCGCGCTCGCCCTTGTCGGCATCGTCGGGTCGGGCATCGTGGGCGGCTCGACTGACCTGGCGATCCCCGCCTTCACCGGCTTCGCGGCCACGGCGGGCACGTCAAAGGTGGCTGCAAGCGGCTTTCTCTTCCCGGCGCTCTTCATCACCATCGCATGCGGCGCCATCTCGGGTTTCCATAGCCTCGTCGCCTCCGGCACGACGTCCAAGCAGCTTGACCGGGAAAGCCAGGCGCAACCGATTGCCTATGGCGGCATGCTTCTCGAGTGCCTGGTCGCGGTCATCTCGCTGTGCGCCGTCGCCTTCGTGTTCTCGGGATACATGGACGGTACCTACACGTCGCCCACGCAGGTCTTCGCCGCCGGCCTGTCGCAGATGCTCGGCATGATCCCGGGGCTTGCCGGTACCACCGACATCGCGTACGCGCTGCTCATCCTGGCCGTTTCGGTGTTCTGCCTGACCTCGCTCGACACGGCGACGCGTCTGGCCCGCTACATGTTCCAGGAGCTCTTCACGCCGCAGGGAGTCGAGATTTCTGAGCTCACGGGCTGGCGCAAGGCCATGACCAACCCCTGGGTCGCCACGATCATCACGGTCGTGCTCGGCGTGGGTCTCGGCATGACGGGCTATCAGCTCGTCTGGCCGCTCTTCGGCGCCGCCAACCAGCTACTCGCCGCACTGGGCCTGCTCGCCGTGTGCGCGTGGCTCGGCAATGCGGGGCGCAACAACAAGATGTTCTACGTGCCCATGGCGTTCATGCTCATCGTGACGCTGACCTCGCTCGGCATGACGCTGCACGCCAAGGGCGTGGCGCTTGCGGGCGGTGCGTTCGATGCGGCGACCGTGCTGCAGCTGCTCATCGCGCTGCTGCTCATCATTCTGGCCGTCATACTCGCCGTGAAGGGCTTCAGGACGATATTCGGCAGGAAGGGTCCGGGTGGTCCCGGTGATGGCGGGGAAGCCACGAGCTCCGCGCGCGCCAACCCCGCCGACGAGCCCTTCGAGAACGCCAACCTGGGATTCGAGGACCTGAACATATAGGACGATTGCATTCGCAGGCGTAACCCGGCGTGCGGGAAACTCGCGGTTGAGGACGAGGACTCCGTGGCCCATGCGCGTTTTTTGCGATTGTGTGGGGGGCAAACCGGCCCGCATGCAGGAAATTGTCGATTGAGTGTAATGCAAGAGCCTCCAAATTGCGCACAATCGAAAAAAACGCGCACGTGCCTCCTGCAGATTGCGCACAATCGAAAAAAATCCGCAAAATCGTGCTAGAATAACCGCAACAAGTTGCCAAATGCGTCGGGGGTCCAGACCCCGCGACGCACCGAGGAGGACGATCGTCGTGAAGTCCAGCGAGCGAGGCCAGTACGAGCAGTTTGTCATCGGCGCGATCTCGATTCTGTCGAATCGATTCAATCGCTTTGCCGATTCCCTGCATTCGGATATCACCTTCAAGCAGTGGTACCTCATGATGATGATCTCGCGCATGGAGGACGAACCGCGCAACGTGCGCGACATCGCCGAGTTCACGGGCACCACGCGCCAGAACGTCAAGAAGATGCTCAGCTCGCTCGAGGACAAGGGCTATGTCAGGTGCAGCAGGTCGAGTGCGGACGGGCGCGCGCTTGACGTCGACCTCACGCGCAAGGCGCATGCGTACCTGGACCAGAATGGCGCCGAGGCCGAGCGCAAGATCGACGAGCTCTTCGAGAGCGTGTCGGATGCCGAGCTCATCGACATCGTCAAGGACATCCAGAAGCTCACCGATTGCCTCGATGCCCTCGAGGAGGAATAGCGAGGGGGCGGCCGTCCCCTCGCCCTACAGCAGCTCCAGTTCCACTTCGCGCAGGTAGCGACCCTGCTCGTCACGTTCGAGCACGTTGTACGAGACGGCCACGGCGAGACGCGTATCGGCCAGGGCGTCCGCATGGCGCAACGGGAAGGCCAGGGCGTTTTCGTGCGGGCTTTCGAGCATGTCGACGCAACCGGCCGCGCGCAGGTGCTTCTTGGCCGGTTCGATGTCCTTGCCAAACACCTTGGCCGTCTTGAGGAAGAAGTCGTCCTCGTCAAACGAGAAGCACGGGTGCATGTCGCGTCCGATCTCGTTCATCTGGCGCATCTCGCTACGGTGCTTGTTGTCGAGCGAGCAGTAGTGCATCCCAAAGCGAAGGCCCTCGTCCATGGCCCAGAGCATGAGCTCGAGTGCGAGCTGCTCGCTGCCGTCGATGGCCAGACCGCCCGAGTAGCTGTAGTCGTACATGACGTCGAAGGGCGGGTTGCGTAGCTCGAATCCACGCTTGGCGAACTCATCCCAGCTGTGGAAGGGAAAGCAGAACTCGAGCAGGTTCATGCCGTCGATGCCCGCCTTGTCGAAGCGACGCATCCATTCGCGCATCGCATCGCCGGTACCGGGTATGATGGGCATCTCGACCATGACGGAGGGGATGTACTCGGTTGCCATCTTCATGTTGGCGAGCACACGCTCGCGCTGCTCGTCGGTGTCGTCCTGCTTGATCGAGAAGCGAATTTCGTCGAGCCCGGCATCGCGCAGTTGTTCGGCCATCTCGCGTGTGAGCAAATCGCCCGATGTATACATGCGCTTGTGCGCATCGCCGAAGAGCTCGTGGGCGCGGGCGAGGAAGGCGAGCGTGTCATCGAAGTTGAGCAGGGGCTCTCCGCCGGTCAACCCCACGACGGCGAGCTTGCCGTCCGAAGATTGCGCAGCCTGTTGCATGACTTCTTCCCACGGGCATCCCTCCTCGACGAACTTGTCGTAGTCGGCGAGGTTGTAGTTGAAGCAGAAGTAGCAATCGCGATGGCACTTGAAAGTTGTCGAGAAGGTCTCGGAGCCGTTCGCGCCGGTGCACTCCACGCATGCGGGAGACAGCCAGCCCACGCGGATGCTCGCGCCCGCATTGCGCATCTCGGCGCCACGTTCGGCGAGATCGGCACGCAGGCTGGCGATCGCCTCGTCACGTGCATGCGCATTGGCAAAGGCCAGGCCCTTGTCCCGCAGTGCCTCGACGTAGTTCTGCTCGACGCGCTCGAAGTTGCGCAGGGCGCTTTGCATTGATTGGTTGTTCATAGGGGCGTCACATCCATGTCGTGGTCGGGTGGCGTTTTTCCATTGGCGATTATAGGGCCTGCGTGGGGTGGCGTGGTGTGGGAAGTCCGATATACTGTATCGAGTTCGCGCCTTGGAGGGATGCGAAACGTTTCCGCCCGTCGAGGGTGGGTGGAAGAGCCGCGCGAGCGCTACGCGGCTTTTCTCGTATGGGCGCGGGCCTTTTTGGAGGATTGGCCCGCACGAACAGGGGGAGTTACATGAAACCTTACAAGACCGTGTTCTATAGTTTCTGCGTGGGAGGCGTTCTCGCCCTCATCGCGCAGGCGATTCTGTCGTTCTGGCAGTTCGCGCTGACCGGTACGCCCATGGAGTTCTTCACGGGTGGTGCCACGCTCGTGAGCATGGGCCTCATCGGCTGCGTCCTGGGCGGCTTCGCGTGCTATCAGTACGTCGAGGAGTGGGCCACGTTTGGCGCCTTGTTGCCTTTCTCCGGCTTTGCCATGGCCGTTGGCATGAAGGGCGTCGGTCCGTGGACCAAGGAAAACGCCTCGATGGGCAAGTGCGTCTGGAACTGCGTCTGGTTCGTCATCTGGTTTAACGTCGTGTTCATGCTCGTGTGCGTCGTGATTGGCTACGTGTGCGGCATGATGGGCGTCCAGCCTGGCCAGAACCTGGGCGTGGCAAAGACCGAAGGCGGCATGCTCTTCTTCAACGCACTGTGGGTGGGTGGCTTGCTCGCCGCGTTCTTCCAGATTCTGTTCCTGGTCTGCAAGTCCATCACTTCCAAGACCACGCCGCTCCACATCCTGATGACGGCATGGATGTTGGGTGCGATTCTCGCACCCTTCGGCATCTCCGGCGCGCTCGCCAACTTCGCTGGCCAGGGCTTTTCGGTCATGATTACCGTTGGTGGCTACAACACCTACAACATTGGCATGGACCTGTTCCTCGGTGGCGAGCATGCCATCGCCGGTCTGGTTCACCTGGGTTCCTTTGCGCTGGCCGTGTGCGGTCTGGCGCTTACGGCGTTGTTCACCTTCTGGATCTACAATGCCATCTTCGGCCGCAAGCCCATCAACGAGGTGCATGCCGAGAAGGCGCTGCATTCGCTCGAGGAGCTCGGCTACGACGCTTCCATGGTCAAGGTCGCCAAGGTCGAGGAGCAAGAGGGCTTCGACGAGGGGGCCGATGGCACGCCCGTGGGCACGGGAGGTGCTGTCGATGCCAATGATGACGGCATCATCGACGTGACAGGGGATGTCGTCGATAAGTAGCAGGTTGCGTAAAGGCAACTGATTTAAGCGGCGAGGGTGCCGAGCAATTCCTCAGAGACCCATTCGGAATTGTTCGGTCCCTCGTCGCTTTTGTATGCATGCAGGCACTTCTGACGCGATGGGGCATTGTGGTAGAATATAGCCAGCGGATGCCTGCGATGGTTCCGTCAGGCAACGCCGTTTGGATTGAGACCGCCCGACGCCTATTGGCGCGGGCGGTCGTCTTTCTTCCGAGCGTTGCTCGGAGTCTTGGTCATGAACTTGAAGACTGCCGTACCGAGAGCTATCGCCGAGGCGAGTAACTTGAGTATCGCAATCAGAAGGTCCATGGGCATCACCTCCTTCCCGAGGGAAGAGGCGTTGCCGACTCGCGGGGCTTACACCGCTGACCAGCGAGTATCGTAGCAGATGCTATCTAACAAGAACGCCGACCAAATCCGGAACGATTCCGGATATAAATGAGACAGTTGCTCAGGGACACTGTCTCATAGGCAATGTGTTGCGTTAGCGATGGTAGTAGGCGCGGCGCTCGAAGACGGGCTCGCAGCAGACGTTGATACCGAGTTTGGCGTACGTCTTCTCGTCGGTCGAGGAGATGATGACCGAGAAGTACGCATCGCAGCCGCGCAGGGCCTCCGTCGCGTCGATAGCCTTTTCTGCCAGGGGGTCCGTGGCCGAGCTGATGGAAAGGGCAATAAGTGTCTCATCTGAGTGCAAGCGCGGGTTGATGCTGTGCATATGCTCGGTCTTGAGGTGGCAGATGGGTTCGAGGGCGGCGTCGCTCACGATGTAGGTGCTGTCATCGATGCCGGCCACGACCTTGAGGGCGTTGAGCAGCAGCGACGAGGCGGCACCCAAGAGCTCGGAAGTCTTGCCGGTCACGAGCGTGCCATCGGGCAGCACCATGGCGCCCGCGGGAAGCCCCGAGGCCTCCGCCTTGCTAAGCGCAGCTTGATGAGCGGGGGAAAGATCGACGTCAACGCCGACATCCTGCATGAGTAGCTCGAGTTTCGCGACTTCGTCCTTGCCGACACCGGTGCGAGCGAGCTGCTCGCGGGCGTGGAAATAACGACGCACGACCTCGTTACGGGCGGCGTTGCTGCAAACCTCGTCGTCGCAAATGCAATTGCCCACCATGTTTACGCCCATGTCCGTGGGAGATTGATAGGGGCTTTCGCCCAGGATGCTCTCCATCATGGCCTTGAGCACGGGAAACGTCTCGACATCGCGATTGTAGTTGACGGCGATGGAACCATAGGCCTCGAGATGGAAGGGGTCGATGATGTTGTTGTCCTCGAGATCTGCCGTCGCTGCCTCATAGGCGACGTTGACCGGATGCTTGAGTGGGAGGTTCCAGACCGGGAAGGTCTCGAATTTTGCATACCCGCAGGTCACACCATGTTTATTCTCATGATAGAGCTGCGAGAGGCAGGTCGCGAGTTTGCCCGAACCCGGGCCGGGGGCCGTCACGACGACGAGCGGGCGCTCGGTGAGCACGTAGTCGTTCTTGCCAAAGCCCTCGTCGCTCACGATATGGTCTATATCGGATGGATACCGGTCAATGATGTAATGACGGTAGCATTTGATGTTCATGGCCTCCAGGCGGCGCTGATAGGCCTCGGCGTGGGGCTGGCCGGTGAAATGCGTAATGACGACACCGCCTACGAGCAGGCCCATCTCGCGGTAGACGTCCATGAGGCGCAAGACGTCCTCGGAATAGGCGATGCCTATGTCTGAGCGGTGCTTGTTGCCCTCGATGTGGTTGGCGTTGATCGCGATGATGACCTCTGCGTCATCTGCCAGGGACATGAGCATGCGAACCTTGGAATCCGGCTCGAACCCGGGCAGCACGCGCGAGGCATGGTAGTCATCGAAGAGCTTGCCGCCGAACTCGAGGTAGAGCTTGCCGCCAAACTGGGCAATGCGTTCTCTAATGCGCGCGGCCTGCATCTCGATATACATGTCATTGTCGAATCCGGTACGCATGCCATACAACCTTTCGCCTCGAGCCTTTTCTTCATCATACACGACAGCAATGACATGAAAACGGAACCGATGCGGAGAATCGGTTGGGAGCGGACGAAGGCAGTTTCCCACATATGTCCACATGTGGGTGTTTTGTGATTGGCGCCAAGTACGCATGAGGGGAAATTCGTGATATGGAAAACGACGCATCAGAATGGCGTGTAAGGCATTCTGGGGATTAGTTTGGCATCGATGTACGCCAAATGTGAAAAAGGCCTTGAAAGTCAGCATTTTGCGTCTGGGGGATAGTCACGTGTCTGGAATCTCACGGATCCGATTTTTGGGTTCTGATGGAGACGGCGCCTCGGGGCGAGTCGAGACATAGCCAGAATTATTTGTCATGATTCCAGATAAAGATTCGTTCGCTTGTGGAAAAGTGAGTCTCTGTTAATTATCTAAAGAATAGATAAAACTTTATCTGATATCACGATAGAAACGAGAGATCTGGCCGAAGGGCTCATTCCTGTTATCTGCTGGTGCCAGTTAAAAATATTATCGAAAACGCTTTGTATTCGACAGGAAATAAAGAATTATCTAGATTGAGATAATGTCGAAAGCAGGGCACAATTTTTCGAGAATGAAAAACTTATCTTGAAAGTCGATAAAGATTTATCTGAATCCGCAATAAAGAATTCATATTGCGAAAAAGTGGCGGATTTTTACTCTTTATTTTTGATTTTGATAAAACATTATCTGAATAGAAGATAAATTTTCCTTTCTGGATTCGAGGGAGAGATGAAGGGGATATATACAGGCACCAGTAGAAAATATGTCATTAGTTAATCTAAAATTTAGATAATATGTTTATCTATAAATCAGTTAATGAATTATATGATATTCAGATAAATATGAGGAAATCGAAAATTTGGAACGCGTCATTTAATTAACAGGAAATGATTTCTAATCCTGTAGAAAACTTCCATGAGACATTTTGAGATTATTAACTAGAAACTAGATAAAGATTTGAAAATACGACCAGATTTGCTCTCGTCAAAATCTACCGGGTTTCGGGTTAAATCCTGCCAGAATTCCGAAATAGGGGATTTGAGGCACGAGAATCGATTTTGAGGCGTTTTAGGGTCTTGAATGAGCATGAACCCAAAGGGGTTTTGAAAAAGGCTTCTGAGGGCAAAATATGAGGCCGTTTTCTTACTCGAAAATCTGGCACCTTATATCTGAAAAGAGAATAAAGAAACGCAAGAATGAAATCGATCGGATTTTCAAACGAGATTCAAAAATATTATCCTAGACAAAGATAAAAGAATCGAGATTCGAAAATCTGCTCGATTATTCTTCAAGCAGATTAAACTTTCTCAGAAAAATGAATAAATTAATATGTAAACGAGAATAATAAAACGCATGAATCTTAATCAACTATGAAGATAAAGATTGCCTGGTTTTCAAAAATTTTCGAAGCCCGTTTTGTGTCTAGATTTTGAAGCGGTCTTGTAAAAAAAGTTTTCTCCACAATTAAATTTTGCCGAAAATTCGTGCTAGAAATCATTGAAAATTCGCGATAGCACAGCCCCGTTTTCGGGGGTGAAAACGGGGCTCAGAATCGCTTGTAATCGCTCTGAGATATCCTCTGGATCAGACCTCTGATTTTGTATAGAAAAAGTGTATATATTCCCTGCTAAATCGCTGATATCATCGAAAATGCTAGAAGGCAAAAACACTGCTAAATCGGGCGTTAGCTGAGCTATTTTCGACTGCATGCTACGAGGGGGCAAAAAATCGCCCCAGAAGCCACTCAGGGGCCTCTGAAAGCACAAAGCTATCAATTTGTATTTTTTATAGATTTGCGTATATCACTTGGTATATAATCTCAAAGACTCTAGATGAGTCAGATCGTCTAGTTACTCGCCAGAATGTTCTCAAAAAATGTAGGTTAGGTGGTTGAGTTGAGTTCAAAAGTCAAACAGGCGAATTTCCGTTTACCCCTCGAGTACATGTCGATGATCGATGATTTCGCTTCACGCGAAAACATCACCAAGGCGGCCGTCATCACGCGCGCCCTGGATTGCATGCAGGCATCGTACGATTCGGGTAACGGCGGAATGCCCGTCACCGGTTCCGGTTCCGGAGCCTCCGAGCAAGAGATCAACGATCTCAAGAACCAGCTGAAGCAGGCGGAGGAGCGCGCGCAGGCTGCAGAGCAGCGTGCCAACGATGCCGTCATGGCCCGCGACGCCGCAGAGGCGAAGGCCCGCGACACCGCGACGGAGCTCGCGGCCGAGCAGGCCAAGGCCAGCCTTGCGGCTGCCATTCCGCAGGTCGCTCCCGCTGCCGATACCGCCGAGCTCGATCGTCTCAAGGAGCTCGTCGCCAAGCAGGAAGCCAGCCTCGAGGAGAAGACCAAGGCGCTGGCAGCCAAGGAGGCCGAGGTCGCAGCCAAGGAGGCCCAGCTTGCAGAGCGTGATGCGCGCATCACGTCTCTCAGCGAGCAGCTCGGTGCGGCAAACGCCAAGGCTCAACTCGCATCCACCGCTCAGGTCGTGAGCACGGCGCCCGTCGAAGGTGGTGGTTCACCCGGAGAAGATTCAGCCCGTGCGCTGACCATGCTTAACATGCTTGGCGGTGTCATGGGTGCATTCCAGCAGCAGGTCGATGATGCACGTTAGGTTGGCGAGCAGGAAGGTCGCGAGGCTGTCCAGAAGGATCTGGAAGACATGCTCAACAGGGCACGTAACGACGGTTACCGCGACGCAATGACCTATCTCGATGATCGTGTAACGACCGCGCGCGAGGCCGGCGCAAAGGAAGAAAGGGCCCGTATCGCAAACATGGGATTCTTCGAGCGTCGACGTTATTTGAAGGTTCACCTAACCTAAAGGAAGCATTTACATACACCAGGTTTCACCACTTACCACGACTTCCGCACTTCCCTTACAACACTCAAGCGGCCCCGTATCCACCTAGCGGGGCCGCTTTTTTGCGCCCGCAAACCGTGCCAATGAGACAGTTGCTCAGAGCAATTGTCTCATTGGCCGGAGGGTGTGGCAGGCCCTCGGCGGAGGAGAAACCGGCGGCAAATCTGAGGTCGAAAACGAGGGGAACGCTGCCCTGGGAAGGCAGCAAAGTGGGCCGCGTTCGATGTCGTTTTTGGTGTCAGGAATGCGCCGGGGGTCTGACCCCCTGGCACATTTGCATGCCGTTTCGGGTGGCGCGGGCGCAGCAATCGGAGTCGGAAAACGAGAGAGTTGCTCAGAGCAAATGTCTCATTTACAGGTACCAGTGATAGCGAAAACGCTCTTCTCGAAAGCGATCAAATTTTGCTTTGGTGCGATGCCCCAGCAGACTAAAACGGACTCTCGATTTTGATATAGCGGGACGGAAAGTGACGATGATTCCGGGGCTCATTTTGCATCAGGAGCAATGCGAAATCACATGCGATGCGGATGCGAAATCGTCTCGAAACGCGCGTGGCGCGAGACGGCTATCGCGTATGCCCCAAAGACAGAAACGACATATTCCGGGCGTCGCGTCCGGATGGCGTGACGCTTCCGAAAACCCCTCGGGAGGCGCCGGGCCGCGCGGCGCGGAAGGGCTCGAAAACGCGGCGCGGAACTTTCTCGATAACAGGCGCGGAGGCTTTCGGAAAGCCCGGAATCCGGAATGGGCAAGAAATGATTTGGAGCGGGGAGAATCCAAAGCGCGGAAGGTGTCGGACGCGGCGCGGGAGGGCGGCGCGGAAAAGCGCGGAGCCCTCGTACGGCAAGGCGCGGAGACGTCTGCAAAAGCGCGGAAGTGCGTGGAGACTCCGAGAGGGTACTGACAGGGTTGGCGGGCGCGTCCCGCTGTAAAGCAACGGGCCTCGAATGGTTGCCGTCCGAACGACCGATTTTGGGTTTGCGTGGCGAATCGAACCCATCTGGGAAGAATACCTTGCGGGAAACGGAGCGAAGACGGTGCGCTGCTATCTTGGACACATGACCCGGACGCAGATTCGGGTTCCGGGACGATTCGGGAGGGGAGTCTGGCGCCCAAGATCTCCCTCGGGTCTCTAGCACCAAGACGCGTCCCGCATTCCTCCGGATTCGGATTCCCGGAATCAAAACGAAGAAAAGGCAATCGGGTGCGTGTTTTGGCCGTTTCGATGATTGCGAGCCAGGGAATTCGTCCCCGGTATGGAGACAGATGCGTTCTTGCCAAATTGAACATTGCGTCCATCCGAAAACGAGGCACGAGAATGGCCTCTGAGCGGTTTTTAGGCCCAAAAAGGTATCCGAGTGAGGCAGCAAGGCTTAAAAGGCCTCAAATCGGCTTAAAACGCGTCATTTGTCACAAGTCGGGGAGGGCTGCCTGAGACAGGCGGTTTCCGGCGGAAAATGAGACAGTTGCTCAGAGCAATTGTCTCATTCTGTAGGTCAGGGGAGGGGGGCAGATGTACCTGTCCACTGTGTCTCGCGGGCGGGGCCTGTCTGGTTGCGCCGCAAAATGGCTCCCGAACGTAACGAGAGGGACTGTTGCTGACGTCGCTTCGCAGCAAGGAAAATGAGACAACGTCTCTGAGACGTTGTCTCATTCCGCAGGTCAAGGGCATGACGGAGCGGAAAATGAGACAGTTGCTCTGAGCAACTGTCTCATTTTCCGCGGGTACCGGCCATTAATGAGACAGATGTACCTGTCCAATGTGTCTCAGTGCGTGAGCAGGGATAGCAGAGAGCAAAATCACGAAAAACTCAATTTGTCAAGTTTTGGCTGTCTTTTAATCGGCCTCTGTTGGGTAAAAATGGGCAAAAGGGTCATCTTTATGCTCAAGTTAGATAAAGAATCGAAGGAAGGGGCTGGTGGGGAACACCGCTTCACGATGACAGAATTGTGAAGAAGAGGGTGCTGAAATGTGAAGGAATTGTGGAGATGAAAAATAGTTTTCTGCTTCAAATCTGCTTGCAAGTCGCTAGAAACGGCCAGTTTTCGCCCTCGATTGCTATTGCGTCATGGTAACCAATTGATTTACGCGATTATCCGTGGGAACTATACAGAATCTAGTCGAAATCTATACAGAATCTAGCGCTTGCTTGCATGCTTGCTAAAACGCGCTATATCCGCAGGTCAGAGCAACAATCCAAAAATGAAGAAACTTGAAAAGAATGTCCTCGCGAGTAATATGCGACATGCCGGTGAGTCAGGAAAGTAATACGTATGACGCTAAACTTCGAACATAGCCTTCGTGGTTCGAGTGTACGCAGCGCCCACGCGCGCGCGTTGTACGCTCTGTTCGTCGGTGCGTTATCGTTCCTGATCCTCACCGCAACGATGGTCTTCTATTCCATCATGACCCCTTCGGCATATGCAGAAACCTCTTCCACCGGGGGAGACGCCTCGTATTATGAGGAAGTCTTCACCTTGGACGAGGCGACTGGCGAGATCACGAAAACCTCCGTGACCCGCGTCGATGTGCCGCAGGAGTCCTCCGCATCGTCAAATGCGGCCGCTCAGGAGCCTTCGAGGTATTCGGGCAGTTCCACCAATGCTGGTGGCTCCACTAATACTAGTGGTGTTTCCGCCGGAGCCTCCGATTCCTCCTTCGTGACCTCGACGGGCAACGGAAAGAAGATTCATCTCACGTTTAGGGCACTTGACCAGGTCAACACCGTCGAGGCGTGTGCTGGCACCGTTCAGATCAAGAGCCTGGACAACACGGTAATCGATGGCAAGAGTTACACCTTCCTGGGATGGGAGCTCCCCGACGGCACGCTTGTCGCCCCGGGAGCCACCGTTGACCTTGATGAGGACGCGACGCTCACGGCTCGCTGGGACATCAAGCCCGTTGACGGCTCCGCAGATGGCATCAACTCTGGTCAGGGCGGTTTCCAGTCCAAGGTCTTCGATCTGAACGACCTCCTGATCAAGCTTCCCACCAATACTAATGGCATCGACACGTTCCCCTCGATCGACGTGTCCTCCCCGGACAACGGCGATTCCGATGCCGACCTGGACGACGTGATCGGTTCGATCAAGCCGCCAGACAACTTGTACGAACCTGACATATTGCCCGATCAGGGCACAGATTCATCGGGTGGCGAGAACTCGACAGCGCCGCCTGGTGACGAGCCGGACCGAACGCCGAGCATCGACGTCGGCACGGGTGACACGCAGTCGCCCTCTCATGGCACTAATACTAGTGGGTCGAACGGATCCGCCGTCGACGAGGATGCCACCTCGGCACCTTCGCCTGCCCCCGCGCCTTCGCCCGCTCCGGCTCCGAGCACGCCCGCCCCGAGCGCTCCGGGTTCCTCGGCCTCCACCGTCATCCTCCCCGCCGGTGGCAACGTGCAGAACAACATCCATTACGAGAACATGAACGGTACCGGCAGCTCCTCCGTCAGCGCTGACGGCGTTGCTGGCGATGCCGCGACTTGCGAAGACGGCGAGGGCGAAGAGGACGGTGATGACTCCGGCGACGGAGATTCAGACCCAGACTCAGACCCAGCCGACGGTGACGTCGTCGGCGTCACCGTGTACCCGGGCGACGACAAGCCCTTCGTCGAGCTTGCCGCTCCGGTCGTCTTCACGCTCAACCCCCAGACCGGCGCGATCACCGCGCAGGCCGAGCTCACCAAGAACCCGTTCCACACCGACTTCCCGATGCTCTACTGGACCTGGGACGCCGTCTCGGGCACCCTGACCATCGGGCAGAACGGCACCAACGCCGGCATCACCGACATTAGCGGCAAGTTCACGGCCTCCACCCTGCCGTGGCTCACCGCCGCCAATGGTGCCGCGCCCCAGGCCATCAAGCACATCGCCTTCAAGATGAGCGGTGGCGGCGGAAAGATCGCCGCTGAGTCCTTCGCCTCCTGGTTCGAGAACTACACCGCCCTCATCGACTTCGACAGCACGGGCCTGTCCTTCGGACTGACCACGGACTTCTCCCGCATGTTCAAGGGCTGCCAGAACCTCACCACCATTACCGGTACGGCTTCCTGGTCGTCCACCAGGGGCACCAACTTCACCGAGATGTTCTCCGGCTGCTCCTCGCTGGAGTCGCTGGACATCTCCGACATCCACACCGCCAACACCACGAGCCCCACGGTCAACAAGACCCGCACGAACATGCTCGCGGGCATGACCTCGCTCAAGAGCCTGCGCCTGGGCGCCAACACCTCCCTGGTTGGCTCCGGGCTCAACACCATCTCGAGCAAGCTCGACTCCCTGGGCATCTGGGAGGCGCAGGGCCGTGGCACCGGCGAGACCGTCAACTGGACCGGCAACGGCACGCAGCTCATGGCTCGCTATGGCCTGTCCGGTGGCGTCTCCACCACGGGCAGCAAGCTCACCAACTCCATTATCTACACCTTCCATCCCCAGGGCACCTTCCTCACCAACGCGCAGGTGCATTGGGACTACAATACCGCCACGCAGACCATCACCGTCTTCGCCGACCCGGCCGCGGGCCTCAACCGCATCGTGACCGACGCCACCATGCCGTGGCTGGCCACCGTTTCCAAGAGCGAGGTCAAGACCGTCAACTTCGCCCTCAGCGACATGAACAACAACCCCACGAGCCCCGTGGGCTTCAACATTGGCGGCAACACGAGCATCGCCAACCTCTTTGCCGGCTACACCAACCTCACCACCTTCGTGGGCAAGGGCCTCATGATGTATCCGGCCGATGGCGTCAACGTCTCCGTGGTCGACTACTCCGGCCTCTTCGACGGTTGCTCGGCGCTCACCTCCGTGGACCTCACGGGTTGGGACATGCTCTCCAACTCCAATAGCGCAGGCTTTAACATCCGCAACATGTTCAACGGCTGCACGTCGCTGCTCACCGTCAAGGCGAGCGACCGCGTCGTGCTCTTCGTGAACGCCTCCCACAGCTCCGGCCTGGATACCCTCAACGGTCGCGGCAACAACAACGGCGTGTGGGAGCGCACCAACGCCTCGGCCACGGACCCGTGGTTCGGCACCTCGCTCAACCTGGTGACGCGCTATAACACCGACACCTCCAAGTTCCGCATCCACGGCGAGGCCACCTACGTCTTCAACACCTCGTATCGTGGGGGTCGCTTCGATAACGACAACACCTGGTGGAAGGTCGTCACGGGCGCCAACGCCAAGACGCTCACCGTGGGCGCCGACGCCCTCGAGCCCAACGAGGTCGCCAACTTCCAGATCGACTGGGACGTCACCTCCAAGGGCGACCTGCCCTGGACGCAGCTCTTCGCCAAGAACGAGATCACGTCCATCGAGACCAAGGGCCAGGCTGCCCCGCTCAACCTGTACCACTGGTTCATGGGCTACACCAACCTGCGCAGCTTCGACGGCTCGGGCCTGGACACCCAGTTCTGCACCAACTTCTCCGAGGTGCTCATGGGCTGCTCGGCCGTCACCACCATCAACATCTCCAGCTGGAACATGGGCTCTTCCACGGCTGCCAATCGCGCCAACATGTTCAACGGCTGCACCGCGCTTGAGCGCCTCGTGCTCGGCACCAACGTCGACCTCACGGGCTCCAACCTCACCGCCCTCGGTGGCCACTCCACCGACGACGGCACGTGGGAGCGCGAGGGCCATCCGAGCGACAAGTTCATGGGCTCGTCCGCGAACCTCATGACCCGCTACTCGGGCGCTGGATCCGAGGGCTCCAATGCCACCATCGTCGGCGCCGGTGCCGCCACCTACTTCTTCAACACCCAGCTGCTGCGCAACGTCTTCGCCAGCAACATGAACGTGTGGTGGCAGTTCAACAAGACCGACAAGCTCCTCGTCATCGGCGTGAACAACACCAGCCTGGGCAACGTGGTCACCGAGACCTTCGACCAGCTCCCGTGGCTCACGGTCCTGGGTGGCGGCACCACGCAGGCCCATAAGGACGCCGCGCGCGCCATGGTCGAGTCGGTCGAGTTCCGCAACGCCGTCACGGTGAACAACCCCGAGTTCTGGTTCAAGGACTACGTCAACCTCGCCAACGCCTTCGTGGGCAACATGAACGTGGCCAACGCCAGCTCGCTTCAGGGCGTGTTCCAGAACGACACGAACCTGGCCCGCATCGACGGCATCGGCAGCTGGAATCCCAGCAACGCCACCAACCTGAGCCACCTGTTCGATGGCAACAGCTTCGCCATCATGGGCGGCCTCGAGAACTGGAACAACCGCGTCGGCAACGTGACCGACTTCTCGTACATGTTCGCCAACAACCCCAACATCACCAATCTCGAGGGCCTGAACGGCTGGCAGCTCAACGCCGGCGTCACGAGCTTCGAGAGGATGTTCGAGAACTGCGTGCGCCTCACCGCCCTGGACATCTCCGACTGGCAGATGCCCACGGCCGCCAACCGTACCAACATGCTGTACGGCCTCGACCGCCTCGCCACGCTGGTGCTGGGCAACGGTGCCCGCCTCGACGGCACGGGCCTGGGCCTGTCCGACAACACGAGCCTGCCGCGCGGCGACACCTTCGGCACCTGGCAGGCCGACAAGGCCGCCAACACCGCCGCGGGCGTGGCGGACTTCGCCTGGTTCGGCACCTCGGCCAACCTCATGGACCGCTACACGCTGTCCCGCTACGGCACGAGCATCAACCTGAGCTCCAACGACATCACCTACACCTGGCGTGCGGGCCAGTACGGCGGCCGCATCCAGCAGGCCGGCAATCCCTACGATGACCTCTGGTGGAAGTTCCAGAAGGGCACCGAAGGCGCGACCGGCGCCGGTACGGGCACGCTCACGCTCGGCACCGACAATCCCAACGGCACCAACTACACGCTCACCCATGCCACGGCTCCGTGGATCAGCACCATCTACCGCATCTACGGCGACGCCACCCCGCAGGCCGGCCTTGCCCGCGTGGCGGCCTTCGTGGCCCAGGGCGGCAAGACCAACATGGCCAACATCCACCTGGGCGCCAGCAGCCTGGCCAGCCTGTTCACGGCGGCCAACGGCTACACGGCCCTGTCGCGCTTCAACGGCGCGGGCTTTGACCTCACCAACGTGACGAGCCTCGCCTCGATGTTCGACGGCGTGAGCACGCTCACTCAGGTCACCGCCGTCGATCACTGGACCACGGGTAACGTCACCAGCATGGCGTTCATGTTCCGTGGCTGCACGAACCTCGAGTCCATCTCCACCATGCGCGCCAACGCTGCCACGGGCGCCTGGGATGTCTCCAAGGTGACGACCTTCGAGTCCACGTTCGAGAACTGCGAGAGACTCGGCGACCTCACCGCCTTTGCGGACTGGAACGTCCACGGTGCGGTCAATCTCGCCAACATGTTCAAGAACGCCAAGGGCACCACCGACCTCGACATTTCGGGGTGGGACACCACAGGCGCCAGCTCTCGCGCCGATATGTTCACGGGCCTCACGAGCCTCAACCGCCTGGGCGTGGGCAACAAGACCGTGCTCGTGGGCACGGGCTTCGACGCCATCGTCACGCGCCAGCCGGCCTTGGGTTCCTGGGACCGCTCCGACCACTCCTGGTTCGGCAACATCAGCGACCTCACCGTCCTGTATCCGGTCGGCGGCAACACCATCACGCTCGAGGTCAACGGCGTGCACAATCCGCTCGGCACGGCCACCTACTACGAGTGGGCGGGCGACTCCATCCGCGGTCGTTTCAAGAACGACAACGCGTACTGGACCATCACCTGGAACAACACCGAGCACACGAGCGCCAACCTCTACATCGGCATCTACGACGTGAACGGCAACCGCGAGGTGGACGAGGACTACCTCAACACCCCGTGGACCAAGGTCCTCTCGAGCGCCGGCACGCGTGACGGCAACGACCTCATCACCTACGTGGTCATGGAGCGCGGCATCAAGCCGGTCAACTTCGCCCACTGGTTCGCCGGGTACAAGAACCTCACCGACTTCGACGGCCGTCGCGGCAGCGACACCTACGGTGTGGACGTGTCGGGCACCACCAGCCTCGAGGGCCTCTTCGAGGGCGACACCAAGCTCCAGATCGTGGGCAACATCTCCCACTGGCCCGTGAGCCACATCACGAGCTTCGCCAACATGTTCAAGGGTTGCGAGAGCCTCTACGTCGTGGACATCCACAACTGGCAGATGGGCCCCGTCAACGCCGTGAACCGCACCGACATGCTCTCCGGCTGCAAGTCGCTCAAGACGCTGATCCTCAACGGCACCGTGTCCCTGAGGGATTCGGGCCTCGACGACCTTGCCGCCACCGACACGCGCGGCCCGTCGCACGGCTCCTGGCTGCGCATCATCGACAAGACCGAGAACACGCCCTACACCGCCGATCCGTGGTACGGCTCCTCGGCCAACCTCGTGAAGCGCTACAGTGACTCCACCAACACCCATGGCATGGGTGACGGCGAGGGCGCCATCTACATCTGGACCGACGTGCTGCGCGGCCGCTTCGAGGACAACGACAACGCCTGGTGGCACTACGACTCCAGCCGCAAGATCCTGACCATGGGCCTTGACGAGCCCGAGGCCGGCGAGACCTACACCGACGCCGACCGCGAGGTCACCGCCCTTCCGAGCTGGCTCGGCATTACGGGCGTCGCCGCGCTTCCGTGGGAAGTCGCCTTCCCCAACATCAAGAACGAGTGCGTGAACGCCTACGCCGTGCTCAACGGCGTCTCCAGCTTCAAGCTGCGTCCGACCACCATGCACGGCTGGTTCAAGGACTACACCGCGCTGACCAACTTCGACGGCTCCAACTACGACACCACCATCATGTGCGGCAACACCGCCAGCCTCGACGACCTGTTCAACGGCTGCGGCGCGCTCAAGACGCTGGACCTCTCCAACTGGCATTGGTCCGACCGCCAGAACCCCACCACGGTGCCCGGCGCCGCTTCCTATAGCAACATGCTGCTGGGCCTCAACTCGCTCATCTCCATCACGCTCGAGGCCGACGCCGCGCTTGCGGGCACGGGTCTGGACGATCGCACCGCCACCGCGGACCGCATCGAGACCGAGGGCCGCTGGGTCATGGATAACGTCACCACTGGTGCCGGCGCCGCCGACATCGCGTGGTTCGACTGCACCGAGAAGCTCGTGGCACGCTACCCGGGCAACACCCCCGGCGTCGTGCTCCAGCGTCCTCTCATGTCGCCCACCAGCCCGCAGGTCGTCGTCAACTACCTCCAGGGTCGCCACACCTACACCTGGGACTCCAAGGTGCTGGGTGGCCGCTTCGAGGACAACCCCAACGCCTGGTGGACCTTCAACGTCGAGGAGACGTACAACACGCCCGCCGGCACCCTCAAGGCCGGTACCGACAACCAGAACCCCGTGGTCGACGTCGCCAACAACGTCTACGGCCTCGACGTCTGGGCCGATGGCGACGCCATCGACAACGGCGACGGCACCTGGACCTACGACACCTCGAGGCTCCCGTGGACCAAGGCCATCGGCGACCTCTCGCGCGTGAAGACCTTCGTCTCCACGAGCGACCACCTGATCCGCCCGCTGTCGCTGCGCGCGGCCTTCGCCAACATGACGGGGCTCGAGAGCTTCGACGGCAGCGGCATCTCCATGCAGTCCATCCTGGGCGACATTAACCATTCCGATAGCTTCCAGGGCCTGTTCGCCGGCTGCAGGAACCTCGTCCAGGTCGACATCTCCACCTGGCAGATGGGCCATGACGGCACCCATCCCTCCAACGTCACCAACACGACCGAGATCAAGGACATGTTCCTCGACTGCGAGAAGCTGCGCCTGCTCACCGTGGGCAAGTACGCGGTCCTGGCTGGCTCGGGCATCGACAACAACCTCGTGGGCCACACCCGCAAGGAAGGCTCCTGGATCATGGACGCCTGGTTCGGCTCGGGCGACGAGTTCGCCAACATGTTCGAGGTCGGCTTCAGCGGCGGCGCCAACGCCGACGCCCTGGCCCTGTTCGACGGCACGACCCAGGCCATCACCTTCGTCTGGGATGCCGGCAACCTCTGCGGCCGCTTCACCTCCAACTACAACGTGTGGTGGCGCTACACCGGCGTCGCCCCCGAGGACGACCCGTACCTGCACGTGGGCCTGCTTCGCATCGGCTCGGACTCCAAGGACATCACCGAGTCCTTCGTCACCGAGTTTGGCGACGCGCTGCCCTGGCGTGAGCTCCTGGACACCTGCACCGAGATCTCCGAGGTGCTCACCGCTGCCGACTACAGCGGCAAGGTCGCCGTGGCCTCGCTTGAGGGCTGGTTCGGCCACAACACCTACAATGGCCTGGACGAGTACCACACCGGCCTCACCGCCTTCGATGGCTCGGGCCTCGTGACCTTCGACTCCGCCTTCAACGACAAGGGCCAGTACGGCAACCACTGCACGTCGCTGCGCAACCTCTTCGAGAAGGCCGAGAACCTCGAGACGGTCAAGGGCGTCAACACCTGGGACACCACCTACATCCAGGACTACAGCCGTGCGTTCTTCGGCACCAAGTCCATCTCGAGTCTGGACATCCGCAGCTGGCACATGACCAACGTGACCAACAGCACCAACATTTACGACATGTTCACCGACATGGGCGGCTGGGACACCTCGCATCTCAAGTCCCTCACCCTGGGCCCCGGCGCCGTGCTCACCGATTCCGGCCTGGGCATGCATCCGGGATCCAACGGCTCGTGCATGGACGCCGACGCCACCACGTTCAAGGGCGAGACCATCGGCCGCTGGGTCATGGGCGACCCGCTGAACCTCGACCCGACCAAGCTCAACACCGACGTCGCCTGGTTCGGCAGCAACTTCGGCCTCGAGGACCGCTACCGCTTCGGCACCGGTTCGCGCCAGGCCAACGACACCTCGCTCACCTACGTGCACACCTACACCTGGGATAACACGACGGTCGGCAATCACTTCGACTCCAACCGCAACGTGTGGTGGAGCTACAGCCACGCCACCGGCGAGCTCAAGATCGGCGTCTTCGACAAGAACGCCACCGTCGAGTACGACAAGAACTGGACCATCGTCTACAGCCCCAACTCCATCGGCTGGGCCCACAAGATCACCGAGGGTGGCCCGGCGCCCACCGACGGCAGCTACGACGCGCTGCCGTGGCGCCGCCTGGGCTTCCTCATCTCGGACTTCCGCGCCGACGGCACCCAGGGCAAGGCCGCCCCGGAGACCATGGAGTCGTGGTTCGAGAGCTACACCACCATCAACAACATGCCCGCCAGCCAGCTCGACCTCACCAACACGTCGGCCTGGAGCGGCTCGCCCTACGTGAGTGTCTCGAAGGAGAACGACGGCACGGGCGACTGGTACCAGGTCACCTTCAACACGAGGCCCAACTGGGAGCAGTACTACACGCCCATCTACCTGTCCACGGGCTACACCTACCAGCTCAAGGCCACCATGCGCACCATCAGCTGGCCCACGAACGTCGGCGGTAGCACGGGCTTCGAGATCGCCTACCAGTCCTACAACCACAGCAACGCCGACTACTTCAAGTACATCGGCTTCACCCCGCGCCAGACCACCGGCTGGACCACCAACTCGATCCAGTTCACGGTCTCGCGTGCCGGCACCTACTACCTGGGCTTCAACGGCGGACCGATCGCCGACGGCTACACCGTGTCCGTGGGTATCAGGGACATCGAGCTGTCCATCGTCGCCGAGTTCGTCGAGTTCGACGGCACCAACATCGACGTCACCCACACCGTGTCGATGAAGAACATGTTCAAGAACCAGAACAAGCTGCATCGCACGATGGGCATGAGCGCCTGGAACACCGCGAGCCTCGTCAACACCTCGGGCATGTTCCAGAACTGCGGCAACCTCGACACCATCACGTCCGTGACCCATTGGGACATGTCCAAGGTCACCGACGCCTCCTTCATGTTCGACGGCGTGGGCAAGGTCGACACCACCAACGGCCTGAGCTGGGACGTCTCGTCGCTCACCAACGCCGAGGCCATGTTCCGCAATAACGCCTCCGTGGTCAACGCCAACTACATGGCCCGCTGGGACGTCTCCAAGATCACCAACTTCAAGTCCATGTTCGAGGGCTGCTCGTCCATGACGAGCGTCGATGCCATCGGCGGCTGGAAGGTCGGCATCAACGCCACGGGCGCCAACCCCGTCGACCTCACCTCGATGTTCGCCAGCTGCGGCAAGCTCGAGCAGGTCGACATCACCGACTGGAAGATCTACGACCGCGCCGACGGCACGCACTACGCCATCATCACCAACCTCTTCGCCGGCGACGGCGCCCTGACCCAGCTGGTCATGGGCAAGTTCGGCATGCTCGAGGATTCCGCCCTGGGCCGTGACGGCGTGGGCGGCAACGCGCTTGCCTCGCGCGCCCCGAGCGCCGGTGGTTGGACGCGCTACGGCTCGTCCACCCCGTGGTTCGGCACCACCAACGACCTCGTCTCGGCCTACACCCCCGGTTCGCAGTTCCTGCTGTCCGAGGCCCTCATCTACACCTACATCTGGCAGAGCGAGCAGACCGGTGGCAACGAGTTCGTCTCCAACCGCTGGGCATGGTGGAAGTTCATGCCCGACTCCGGTACGCTCGTCATCGGCCTTAACGACAACACCACGAGCGATCCCAACTACCATCGCTGGGTTTCCGAGCGCTGGTGGGAGCTGCCGTGGTTCGTCGACATCACCGGCAACAACGACGCGCTCTACAAGCGCAGCGAGATCAAGTACATCGAGTTCGTGGGCGACGTTCACGTCATCAACCCCGAGTACTGGTTCGCGGGCCTGCCCAACCTCGAGAAGGCCGACGTCGCCCACATGCACATCGACGTGGCCGACTCCATCGAGGGCCTCTTCGGCACGCTGCCCGAGAAGTACGTCGATGACGCCGGCGTCGAGCACGATCCCGAGTCCATCAAGGCCATCAAGGACAAGGAGAAGGAGGGCGGCAAGGCCGACGTCAAGCTCCGCACCGTCCAGGGTCTCGAGACCTGGAACACCGAGATGAACCTTCCCACCACCACCGGTGCCTTCGACGGCAAGGACACGCGTCCCGTCACCTCTGCCAAGGGCATGTTCCAGGGCGCCGAGAGCCTGCGCAACGTCGACACGGTCGTGGGCTGGGATACCGCCACCTTCCTGGACACGAGCTTCATGTTCGACGGCTGCAAGTCCCTGACTGACGTCTCGCAGCTTGCCACCTGGAACACGGGCAACGTGCTCACCATGGAGGCCATGTTCCGCAACGTCGAGAAGCTCCGCGTCGTCGACGGCGTCATGGGCTGGGATACCCGCAAGGTCGAGAACTTCGTCGACATGTTCAACGGCTGCAAGTCCGTTGTCGAGATGGACTTCTCGAGCCCCACCTGGGACCTCTCGGCCTCCGTGCTTCCCAGCGGCGCCTACAACATCGAAAACATGCTGGCCAACCTCCAGAACCTCAAGCTCATCACCCTGCCGCACACCTTCACGCTGGCGGGTTCGGGCCTCGACAACGAGCCCGTGAACCACAAGGCCACCGATGGCACCTGGGAGCAGGAGGCCTTCCCGCAGCCCGGCACCACCGCCGGTTACGTGGCCTGGTGGGGCAACCCCGGCCAGCTCGTGAAGCGCTACCCCGAGGGCGGCAACAACACCCTGCCCGTCGAGTACGCCTCCGTGTGGGCCACCGCCGAGTTCCTCACCTATAGCTGGAAGTCCGGCTACGTGGGCGGCCGCTTCGAGTCCAACCGCCACGCCTGGTGGAAGTACGACAAGAACGGCAACCTCATCATCAGCGTCGACCACGTCATCACCGACGGCGTCGTCAACAACGAGTTCCGCGTCTGGGAAGACGTCATCGCCGAGGACACCACCCTCACGGACTACAACTGGTCCACCGTGATCGCCAACCCGACCACCGCACCCACGGGCCCGTCTGCCGGCAACTACAACGCGCCGGACGTGCCCTGGCTCGACGTGCTCTCGGGCACCGACATCAAGAAGATCTACATGCAGAACCAGATCGCCCCGGTCAACCCCAACGGCTGGTTCTCCACCCAGGTAAACACCACCACCACGGGCTCGCAGAACTACTGCAACCTCGAGGAGTTCGAGGGCTCGGGTGCCGACATGCAGCACGCGACCTCGCTGGCCGACATGTTCCGCGGCGACATCAAGCTCAAGCGCGTCTCCACCGGCCTTGCCGGCTGGAACAACATGAGCCACGCCACGAGCCTGTCCGGCATGTTCGCCGGCTGCAAGGCGCTGGCAGAGATCGTCGGCCTGGACAACTGGGACGTGAGCCACATCACGGACTTCTCGTCCATGTTCGACATGAGCCAGCATCTCGAGGCAACCGGCGTGCTGGGCAACGACGCCCTGGTGCAGATGGGCAACTGGAACATCGGCGCCAACGTCACCGGCTCCATCACCATGAAGGACATGTTCAAGGACCTCCAGGGCATCACCTCGCTCACGGGCCTTGCCGCCTGGGACACCTCCAAGGTGACCGACTTCAGCGGCATGTTCTCGAGCTCCAAGAACCACAAGGGTACCGTCTACGAGTACAAGGACGGCAAGCTCAACATGACGATCGGCGACAAGGGCTCCATGCTCCTGGACGCCAATGTCGTGACCCTCTGGGACACCTCGGCAGCCACGACGTTCGCCAACATGTTCGCCAACGCCATCCGCCTCGAGAAGGTCAACATCTCGAGCTGGAACATGCACGACAAGACCGCCACCGACATGTTCCTCAACTGCGCCGGCCTCAACGAGATCACCCTGGGCGTCAACAACATCCTGGATGACACCGCCTTTGGCCCGGACATGTTCTTCATCGAGACGGTTCCCACCCGCGCCAACGGCGGCACCCACACCGACGTGAACGTCTACTGGCGCTCCAACGTGGACATCAACCCCGACAACAACAAGCTGACCTACAACGGCGTCACCTGGCAGTACGGCAACATCGGCGGCACCTGGTTTGCCCAGGACGCCAACCGTCCCACGGGCAACGACTTCACCGGCACCAACATCTGGTCCGGCTCCACCTCCAACCTGCTGGCCCTGTACCCGGCGCCCATCGCCCCGGGCGTGCAGGCCCACAAGGCGCCTGCCGCCGTCACCACCTACAAGTGGGATGACAGCTGCTACGCCGGTGTCTTCGACAGCTCCATCGCGCAGGATTCGACCACGGGCCTGTACTACTACAACTCGTGGTGGCGCTACTACAAGAAGGGCGACCTGGACAAGACCCTGGTCATGGGTACCATCGCCAACGCCGGCAACCATGTCGTGACCGAGAAGAACGAGTCCTACAAGGACAACGGCACCAACAATCTGCCGTGGGCCAAGTACCCGGGCGCCAACATCGTGGCCAACGTCGAGCACATCAAGACCGGCGCCGTGCTCCACGAGGATGGCACCATCACCTTCGACAGCCTCCTGGGCCAGATCAGCCCCACCAACCCCGAGGGCTGGTTCTACGACCACAACAACCTCAAGGACTTCGACGGTGCCGGCTTCGACACCTCGCAGGCCACCTCGCTTTCGTACTTCCTCGCCGGTTGCGAGAAGCTCGAGACCATCTCCAACATGGGTGGCTGGGACGTGAGCGGCATCACCGACTTCAGCCACATGTTCCACGGCGACGTCAAGCTCAAGGACATCAGCACGCTTTCCACCTGGGTTCTCAAGAACACGCCCGGCGGCGTCAACATGGCCTACATGTTCGCCGACACGGGCATCACCGACCCGGGCGCGCTGGCCACCAACGGCACCTACTGGAACGTGGGTCGCGTGGACAACATGGAGGGCATGTTCGCCGGCTGCAAGGAGATGACCACCCAGGAGACGATCAAGAACTGGGATATCTCCCGCGTGCAGACGATGGCCGGCATGTTCCGCAACTGCGCCGCGCTCACCACCGTCGACCTGTCCCGCTGGGCCATGAAGAGCGCCGGCGGCCTGACGCACATCGGCAACCTCAACGTCGATGGTATGTTCGAGGGCTGCTCCAAGCTAGGTCAGCTCACCGTGGGCGAGTCCTCCATGCTCACCAACACCGCGTTCAACAACAGCCTCGCCAATCGCGGCCCAACAGACACCGAGACCGGTGGCATGTGGGAGCTCGTCAAGGCCAACGGCGTTGACCTGCCGCGTACCTCCCACACGACGGATTTCCTCCCCGAGGGAACCGCGCTGTGGTTTGGCTCCACGGGTAGCCTGGCCGAGCGTTACACCATCGTCTCGAGCGTTCCTGGCGACGCGCTGACCTACGTCTGGCGCGACGACGTGATCGGCGAGCGCTTCAAGTCCAACCCGTACGCCTGGTGGATCTACGACAAGGGCATCAAGCTGGACAAGGACGGCAACCCCGTGCTCGACAGCAACAAGAACCCCGTCAAGAGTGGCCACCTGGTGCTGGGGCTGGATACCGGCGCCGACGCGACCAACTACTGCCGCGGCGTGGACCAGCAGACCCAGACCTACGGCAGCCTCGTGACCGAGGGCCAGGACGACACCGACGAGCTGTCGGCCTCCGACCTGCCGTGGCTGTTCAGGACCTTCACCGTGTCCGAGTCCGACTCCGTGAACAACGTGAGCAAGGACTACACCCCCATCGCCCGCACGAGCATCGCCAAGGTCACCACCCAGGGTGGCATCGACGTGCGCTTCCCGGCCAACTGGTTCAGGAACTACACCAACCTCGAGTACTTCGACGGCTCGGGCATGGACGTCTCGCAGGCGACGAACCTCTCCAGCTTCTTCCGCAACGACTCCAAGCTCGCCGACTTCGTGACCAGCGCCTACCGTTGGAACACCTCCAACGTCACCAACATGAGCTACTTCATGTACAACACGGCGCTGCCCAACCTCGACATGCTCTCCACCTCCGGGGCCAACGGCTTCAACGTGGCAAACGTCAAGGACCTCTCCTACGCGTTCTCGTACATGACCAAGCTCACCGACATCTCGGGCCTGGCCAACTGGCAGATCAACTCCTCCCAGTACGCACCGGTCAACATGGACCACATGCTCTTCACCGCCACCAAGCTGACCGACGCCTTCCCGCTGCAAAACTGGATCGTCGACTACGCCAACCTCACGAGCCTGTTCAACGGCTGCCAGTCGCTGCACAGCGCCGACCTGTCGCGCTGGGATATGCGCAACGCCACGGTGGACAACATGTTCGCCGTCTGCAAGGTCATCGGTGATGCCAGCAAGGGCGGCAAGCTGCGCCTGGGCAAGTTCTCCAAGCTCGCCCTCACCGGCCTGGCCGGCATCGACACCCGCGCCGCCAAGACCGGCATGTGGGTGCGCGACACGAGCTCCGGCACGATCATCGACTGGTTCGGCACCTCGAATGCCCTCATGGACATGTACAAGGACGGCTCCACGGGCGTGGGCAACGCCATCCTCGTGCCGTCCTACCTCGACTACATCTGGGATGACTCGCGTCTGGGCGGCCGCTTCGGCTCCAACGTCAACGACTGGTGGATGTTCTTCATCAAGGACTCCACCTACAATGGCGAGCCCATGCGCAAGGGCACGCTGCTGCTGGGCGCCGACCAGACGGCCAGCAACCGCGTCGTTACCGAGACCGCCAACGCCCTGCCGTGGCTCGACGACGCCTCGACCCCCGAGGTCGACCCGATCGTCACCCGCGACCAGATGTGGTACATCAAGACCAAGTATGACATCGCCCCGTCCAATCCGGCCGAGTGGTTCAAGGATTACGTCAACAACGTGAGCTTCGACGGCTCGGGCATGCACATCACCAATGCCGTGACGTCGCTTGCCGGCATGTTCAAGAACCAGCCCAAGCTCCACACCGTGACCGGTCTGGACAGCTGGGATGTCAGCAACGTCACGAGCCTCAGGGAGTTCTTCCATGGCGACGAGCGCCTCACGAACATCTCGGGCATGGACGCCTGGGCTTCCAAGACCGGCAAGGTCGAGGACATGTCCGGCATGTTCTACAACAACGACGGCCTCGTCAACACGAACCTCAACCAGTTCGCAAACTGGAACGTGAGCAACGTCCGCGACATGAGCTACCTGCTCTACGACGCCGACGGCATCACCGACCTCGACGCGCTCGCGAGCTGGCGTCCCGCCCGCGTCGAGGACCTGAGCCACGCCTTCGAGTCCATGGGCGAGCTCACCAACGTCAACGGCCTGCGCGACTGGGCCCCGGCCAGCTCGAGCGCCACCACGTCGCTCAAGCTCGCCTACCTGTTCGCGGGTTGCACCAAGCTCACGTCCATCGAGCCCATCACCGGCTCGTCGGCCAACATCGGCGCCAATCACTGGAACGTCGACAAGGTGACGGACTTCTCGTACATGCTCTACAACATCGCCGACGCGTCGGATAAGATGACCATCACCAGCATCGACCTGTCGCAGTGGGACATGCGCTCCAACACCTACCGCAACGGCAACATCCTGCTCACCAACATGCTGCAGCTGTCGAGCAACGCCTACACGGACGCCAAGGACCCCAAGGACACCAACTTCGTGTCGTTCACCTTCGGCCCCAACACGCTGCTCTACAAGGATTCCACCAACAACGCGGGCCTTGCCAACACCCCGCTTCTGACCCTTGCCGACGGCGTGTGGATCAAGAACACCAACGCCCTGGGCCAGGCCACCTCGGTGGGCAACTCCAATGACCTCATGATCTGGTACGACACGAGCGTCAACGTGCCCAGCGACATCACGACCTACACCTTCGACCCCACCCACCTGGGTAGCGTCATGGCCGACAACCGCAACATCTGGTGGACCGTGGCCAAGAAGGACACCACGTCGGTTGCCGACGCGAGCGTCGAGGACAAGGCCAACCTCCTGCGCATCGGCCTCATCGGCAACTCCAAGAGCCATGCCACGTCCATGCTCGGCCCCAACCTGCCGTGGAAGCAGGCGCTCGGCAGCGTCAGCTTCTGGAACGACGTCATCGGCTTTGCCACCGACGGCACCAACGGCAACGTGGCCCCCACCACGATGAGCCAGTGGTTCGCTTCCACGCCGGCCGCCTTCACGAGCTTCGACGGCACCTACCTGGACACGAGCAACGTCACGAGCTTCTACCAGGCCTTCTACAACGCCACCAAGCTCGCGGCCGTGACCGGCACCGGCAACTGGAACACCAACAAGTGCGTGAACTTCGACTCGATGTTCCAGGGTTGCTCCGTGCTCAAGGAGCTCGACATGAGCAACTGGAAGGTGCGCGGCAACGCCGCCGGCGCCAACGCGAGCATCACCAACATGTTCGCCGGCATGGAGTACATCACCATCATCCACATCGGCCCGGGCATGGTGCTCCAGGGCACCGGCTTCACCGAGATCGCGGCCATCGGCCCCGACATGTCGGGCTACTGGTACAAGGACGGCACGCGCAAGGCCGACCGCTACGGCAACACCGCCGAGCTGGCCAACACCCACTACGGCGCCGCGAGCTGCGACACCACGGGCATCCACACCTACCGCTGGATCTACGGCGGCGAGTTCGCCAGCAACGGCAACGCCTGGTGGCGCTACGACCACGAGACCCAGACCATGTCCATGGGCCTGTACAATTACGCCGCGAGCGCCAACCACATCGTGACCGAGTACGGCAACTCCCTGCCGTGGCTGTCCGCTTCGGGCGCCAAGTCGATGCCCATCACCGAGGTCAAGCACATCGTCACCAACTTCGGAGCGACGGGCGACGACGGCGTCGTGTGCAACGGCGACAACGGCCTGCGTCCGCGCGACCTTTCCTCCTGGTTCGCGGGCTTCACGAGCGTCGAGGACTTCGACGGCCGTGGCCTGTGGGTCGACCGCACGGGCTTCTTCACCAGCACCTTCAGCGGGGACGCCAAGCTCAAGAAGATCGACATCTCCACCTGGAACATGGTCAGCAGCCAGCGCTACAACGTCAAGAACAGCACCAGCCTCGGCAACGGCATCTGGCCCACCATGACCGACTTTTTGGCCGGCGCCACGTCGATCTCGCAGATCGTGGCCGGCAACCAGATCTACCTCATGGGCAGCAACATCGCGCGCACCGACGGCCTGTGGGCCACGGGCGAGTTCACCTACGACAACGAGTACACCGCCGCAGACACCCTGTGGTTCGACACGACGGCCCACCTGTTCACCGACACCACCTGCCGCTACATGAACTCCACGAGCACCGCGGCGGCCACGGGCCGTGGCCTGGGCACGGTCACCTGGACCTTCGTGCCCGGCACCGGCGCTCCCTTCGACGACAACCCCGAGGCCACGTGGATCATGGCCGACGAGGACGTCGAGCTGTCGCCCACCACCACGCTGCACAAGAACACGCTCTACGTGGGCGTGCGCCCGACGGCCGCCAACAAGACCACGGCCGGCTTCGAGATGTGGGCCCCGTGGGCATCGTGCGACTTCGAGGAGGTCCGCACCTTCGGTGGCCTCAAGCCGCTCAACATGAAGTACTGGTTCACCAACAACTTCCTCACCACCGAGCAGACCAAGACCTGGGGCTTCAGCAAGTACGTCGCCAGCGACACCTACTACAGCCCGAGCGCCGACGGCACCTACATGAGAGTGACCGACTACGACCACGGTGACACCACCGGCATCTACAAATGGGGCTACTACTTCGAGGCCGGCAAGACCTACGAGTTCATGTACGACTACAAGATCACGACGACCGGCAGTGGCTTCACGAGTGGCTGCTACATCCGCTTCGGCTTCGGCCAGAGCGTTGACTACAACGCTTGCCTCTACTACACCAACCTCTCGCCCTACCAGAGCAACTGGAAGACCGAGCACTTCAGCTTCACCGCGCGCTCCACGGGCAACCACACCATGAACTTCGGCTTCGACCTTCTGGGCAAGAACAACTACGCGACGTTCTACTGGAAGAACATGATGCTCATCAACAAGGACTCTAAGCTGAGGAACTTCGACGGCACGGGCTTTGACACCTCGGCCTGCACCGACTTCTCCTACATGCTGTACAAGCGCGGCAACCTCGAGTCCGTCGACATCCACAACTGGGACATGCGCAACGGTGGCAACTTCACCTACATGTTCCACGAGGACGACAAGATGACGCGCCTTGACCTGGGCCCGCTCACCTCGTTTGGCAACAGCGCCATCATCCAGAGCTCCGCCTGGGGCCAGACCGAAGGCTATGCCGCCGGCGCGTCGCAGTCCTGGACCATCACCGCCACGGGCGCCGATCCCATCTCCATCTACTTCCTCCCCGGTTCCGAGATGGAGCGCAACCGCGACTTCATCAAGATCTGGGAAAACGTCACCACGGCCAACCCCACGGGTAGCGGCGCCAAGTACAAGCTCACCGGCACCACCATGGCCGGCGTGACCTACACCTTCAAGGACATGAAGACCATCGTCATCACCCTGTCTTCCGACGCCATGGTCAACAAGAAGGGCTTCAAGGCCCTCATCAACGGCGGCAAGGTGACGGCGGTGACCAACAACGCGGTCTACGCCAACACCGACAACAACATCGGCACCTTCGGCCCGCAGCCCGCCGGCGTGCTCGAGGGCAACGGCGCCTGGCTCGAATACGGACGCCCAGGCCCGTACCCCAAGGACGACCTGACCCGCCAGGACGGCGACTGGTTCGGCAACTACAGCGACCTCATCAAGCACACGTACAGCACCAAGGGCAAGTACACCTACATCTGGGATCCCAACTTCATGGGCGGACGCCTGGCCGGCAACGACCACCTGTGGTGGTACTACACCGAGCCCGGCCACACCCGCACCGACAACGGCTACGTGGTCAAGCCCAACTCGCTGGTCATCGGCGCCGACCCGGGCTACACGCCCCAGAACCTGACCGTCGACATCGACCGCGCCACGACCATGCTGCCGTGGGAGAAGATCGTGCCCGCCGGCGTGGTCAAGCACGTGGCCACGATGGGCCAGTGGCGCGCCCTGACGCTCAACCAGTGGTTCTCGTCCAACAAGGAGTACCTGATCGAGAACCTCTACGACCCCCATAGCTGGACGGCCAACAACCTGGACGAGGAAATCCGCGACAAGGGCTCCTTCACGATGAAGGACGAGAACGGCGACGGCTCCTTCAACACCGTTGCCAGCTTCGACCTCACGGCCGGCACCACGTATTACTTCCACTACAGCTACTACTGGGACGCTCGCGACCTCAACCTGCTCAACATCGCGGCGGGCAATTCGACCGCCCAGGTCACGCTCTCCATCGAGCGCGGCGGCACCGAGACCAGGAAGGGAGACGTCGTCTTCAGCGCCAACCTCCTGGCCAACCGCGTGGGGGAGGAGTGCCTGTACGAGAACTGGGTCTCCCTGAGGCCGGGCTACTCGGGCGAGTACAAGATCTGGCTGCGCCTGCCGGGCAACAAGGCCTTCGAGCTGAACCCCGCCACGCTGCACCTGGACGGCCTGAGCCTGCTCTCGCCGCGCAACGCCACGTCCTCCACCTCGGGCCTGCAAAGCGCCGGTACCGTCGCGGGCAAGTACGAGACGTACCCCACCAAGAGCATCCCCGTCTACGTGACGAGCAACGGTGCCTCCTTCGAGGACTTCGACGAGCTTTCCGACTACCTGGCCGCCAACCCCGGCATCACCTACACCACGAGCAGCCGCCTGGAGTACTCGCCCACCATCAGCACGAGCAACTACACCAAGTACTACTATCCGTCCGACTTCTTCCGCAACCTCGAGACCTTCGACGGCTCGGGCATCTACATGGACGACTGCCGCAGCATCGGTGGCCTGTTCGAGAACACCACCGGCCTCAAGGAGATCAACATCCGCGGCTGGTCGCTCGACCCGACCAAGATCACGACCGACAAGGCCCTGTCCTCGCTGGTCAACCTCGAGCGCATCATCGTCGACAACGGCACCTCGCTCACGACCGACCCGAGCTTCATCGCGCAGATCCCCAAGCACAACAACGGCGCGTGGATCGCCCAGTCCGTGACCGAGGACGCCGACAACCCCAAGCTCGACTCCGGCTCCAACCGCGTGTTCGAGGGCATGGCCGTGCTCAACACGAGCCCCACCACCTCGACCAACAAGAGCCTCGAGAACCTGTACGCCTACACCAACGGCGGTAACGACCACGGCATCGTCACCTGGGAGTTTGGCTACGGCACCTTCATCAACTTCGAGCCCAACCGAAACGACGCCGAGGGCTACATCCCGAGCGCCTTCCTCAAGGGCGGCGAGACCTTCAGCTTCACGAAGGACCCGGACGGCACCCTGTGGATCGACTTCCCCAACGGCGATCGCTACCCTGCCTACACGATGGACGGCTACGTGCTGCGCTACTGGAACACCGTGGCCAACCCGCCCACCAACAAGCACGGCGTGCCCACGCAGGGCCAGGAGGTCACCTGGGGCTACAGCTACACCGCCCCCAACGTGGGCGATGACGACGCCGTCTCCATCACCTTCTACGCCCAGTGGTACCGCGACGCCGACGTGACCGTGAAGTTCGTCGTCGACACCGACGGCGCGGGCACCGGCACCACCCCGGATTCCAACGTGGGCGCCGACGCCGACATCACCACGGGCTACCTCGAGATCACCGGCAAGAAGGTGGGCGACACCTTCCAGCTCTTCGACGGCACCACCATCGGCACCATGATCTACGACCCGGCCGAGGGCTACGTGCTCGACATGGCGAGCTTCGAGGAGTTCAAGCGCCCGGGTTACGACCTCGTGGGCTGGAGCTTCTACCTGCGCCACATCAACGAGGACGGCACCATCGAGGGCCACACCTACACCATCAAGTTCGACGAGGACAAGGACCACACGACGCGCCTGTTCATCCCGTACGGCGCCGACGAGGCCGACACCCTCTTCATCGACACCTTCTACGCCCTGTGGGCCCCGCATCGCGGCTATAGCGTGCAGTACGTCTCGACGCCGAGCGCCTACACGCCCGACATGCGCACCGACCTCACCTGGACCGACGCCAACCTGCTGCCGACCGACGGCGACAAGGTGACGCGCCTGGGCTACAAGGTGGCCGGCTGGTACGCCCTGGATAAGGACGGCAACCGCATCACCTTCGCCGACGGCAGCAACCTGATCACCACGGCCAACGCCGCGCACATCCGCATCCGCGACATCGCGCTTTCCGCCGACGTCGCCGACGTCATCACGCTGTACGTCGAGTGGGCCGAGGGCGACATCGTCCTCGAGTTCAACGCCGACACCGAAGCCGGCCGCGTCTCGATGCCGATGCAGGAGGTGCCGCTGTCCGACGCAACGGCCGTCAAGAACGTCACGGCCATCGTCAACAAGGGCTACCACTTCGACGGCTGGACCAACGACCGCGACGGCACGGTGTTCACCGACTTCCTGCTCACGGCCGACCAGATCCGCCAGATCGCCTTCGACGCCGTCACGGGCCACTGGCTGCCCACGGTGTTCACGGCGCACTTCGCTCCCAACGAGTACACCATCAAGTTCGCCCCGGGCGAGGGCGGCCAGGGCTCCATGCCCGACCAGCAGGCCACCTACGGCGTGGGCTTCATCGTCCCGACCGCCGGCGACACCACCACCTTCTACCGTGACGGCTACGTCTTCACCGGCTGGATGACCAACGAGCTCTACAGCGACTCCAACCCGTCGACGCCGCGCTTCATCCACGCCGGCGACAACATCACGGACTTCCTGGGCACCCACAACGGCACCATCATCCTCACGGCCCAGTGGGAGCCCATGACGATCCAGGTCACCTGGATCGCCGGCAAGGGCGGCATGGTCGCCGTGGCCGGTGACGAGGGCAACAAGGCCCAGACCGTCACCCGCGAGTACACCACCGTCACGGTGGCGCTCGACCGCGTGCGCGCCATCGCCGACCTGGGCTATCGCTTCACCGGCTGGCACATCACCGGCAGCGACGAGGTGCTCTCCACGAGCGCCCTGCTCGAGCGCATCCTGGCCGCCGGCACCATGTGGCCCACCGAGCAGAGCTTCACGGCCACCTTCGAGCCCATCACCTACAAGATCGTCTTCCAGCACTACGTGGACAACGACGGCCAGCCCGTGGCCACCGGCACGATGCCCGGCGAGCTCACCAAGACCTACGACACGCCGCTGGCGCTGCCGTACAACTATGACGAGCACGGCTAC
>UMLF01051962.1_pt1 | contig 45598 bp, 44 predicted proteins | sample 1966501 | NCBI WGS metagenome assembly UMLF01 (sample SAMEA4836194, study PRJEB28245) | human gut metagenome | biome: gut microbiome; material: fecal sample | place: Denmark | collected 2008 | reverse complement strand
GCCACCAATGACGGAGGTGTGGGAATGCTTCAGGCTTTAGGATATGGCTTTCTGGATAGTCAGGGGCAACCGGTAGCTAGGGGAGCTCAGGGATTGAGAGATTTGGTGAAGATCTCTGATGAGGGAGTTTTGCCTCAGTTAAGAGAGTGTGAGTTTCACATTGCTTGTGATGTGACCAATCCCCTGTGTGGAGAGAAGGGATGCAGTGCGGTATTTGGGCCTCAAAAAGGAGCTACGCCCAAAATGATCGACCAGATGGATGAGTGGATGGGAAATTATGCTAAGATTACGGAGAGTGTTTTTCCAGGAGCGGACCCTAACACGGCTGGTTCAGGAGCAGCTGGTGGGCTGGGGTTTGCTTTTCTAGCGTTTACTCCGGCGGTCTTAGAATCTGGGATACAGATTGTATTAAGAGAACTGAAACTGGAGCAGGATATTGCGCAGGCTGATTTGGTGATCACTGGAGAAGGGCGATTGGATGAGCAGACTGCCATGGGAAAAGCTCCTATAGGTGTGGCACGTCTGGCAAAAAAATACGGAAAACCTGTGATTGGATTTGGCGGAAGTGTGACAGACGGGGCTAGAGCCTGCAATCAAAATGGAATCGATGCGTATTTTCCAATTCTGCGTTCGATTGTGACTTTAGAGGAAGCCATGGACACAAAGCAGGCTTATAGAAATCTGGCAGATACAGCAGAGCAGGTATTTAGACTTTTCACTCTGTGATGTGACAGTATCAGTTCAGTCATACGGTGTACGGGAAGTATGAAACGTACTTATATGTTTTTGCGAATGGACATCTACATGAGTTGAACTATTACATGTGACATAACAAAAAAGGTCAAGGGTACTTGACAAAGATGGAGATTGTGGTATGATAGTCCCAAATTTTAAGGACGGGGATGCCATGAATTGGGAAACAGAAATGTTGATCAGCGGGAATGCGTACAAGAGAGTGTATGAGAAGCGTCTGGAAGGCCTTAAATCGAAATATGGCTTGAAAAGAATTGATCTGGATATTTTGTATTTTCTTTGCCGGTACAGACAGAGGAATACTTCAAAGGAGATTACGGAGCAGAATCAGTACACGAAAGGGCATGTATCGCAGTCTATTGAGCGGTTAGTCAAAAAAGGGCTGGTGCGGACTATGCCTGATGAGGCTGACCGGAGATGTCTGAGGATTATTCCAGAGGAAAGCGCGGAGGCAGTTTACGCCAAAATGCACCAAGTGAGAGAGCAGATGTTTGGGGATATTTTTCGGGGGATTTCCCAGAAAGATATAGGAGCCTTTGAGAGAGTCTCTCAGAAAGTTTATGAAAATATGCACGAGGAAGTTTAAACTTCCTCGTGCATTTTTTGCGCGATAAGTCCGGCAAACGGTGTTGCGTGCCAGTGACACGTGTTTAGCACGGACAGGGCGATGGACAAGACAACGTTGTGTTGATTTTTATCTGAAAAAAGTATACAATAGTATTAAAGTGGAGTAAGTCAATGATCAAGACAGTGTTAGGAGGTTAGAGAGGCGAATATAGATGATGTAGCAGAATGACAAAAAAGGATGATGGAGGATTAATATGGAAAATTGTACTATATATTATGATGATATGAATAGACATTGTCGACAGTATGCGGAAAGTTTGAGCAGTCATCCAAATGTGGTCTGCAAAAAAATGTCGGATTATAAAGAGACCTCGCATATCTATGAAGCTAACAGAGCTGTAGGGTTTATTTATCACAGCGGATATGGACAGATTTCCTATGAATTGAATCATATCATATGGAGAATCGTACTTCCAAAAGATAGTTATATTTTTCTGTTGGTAGCTGATGGCGGAAGAGAGATGGATGCGATCAGACTTGTGGCTAAAGAATTGGAGCATCGGGGACACCAGGTTACGAATATTTACTCGGAGTATTTCTTTGACAGGTACCATGTGGTAGACAGGGCTCAGAAGATTTTGACAGACATGGAGAAAGGAGAATCAATCTGGCAGAAAGAACAGGAACGTTTGAAGAAGATGGACAGAAAAGAACTCCGCCATCATCTGAAAGAAAATATGAAGAATTATCGTTCCTATAAAAAACGAAAAAAGAACAGGAAATAGTCTAAGACAGGGAGCGTTCTTTGAGAACGCTCCTTTCTGAACTTGTGTAATAGGAAAGACCTTGTCACGCTAATGCGTGAAAGTCCTTTCCTATTACACAAACGCTCCGCTAAGGATGCGCACGCCGCAATAAGGTAGTGAACCGCAAGGCGGTATTGCGACGACGCGCAAAGTGGGGTAGAGCCCTTCAAGATTGAGGGGATGGGGGAAGTTGAAGTGGGCTTGCCCACTTTGTTTTGATTCTGTGAGACGGGGATGAAAGAAGGACATGAAAAGTTGGTCCGTAACAGAGGAGTATTATGAAAAGAGTTGGTATTATATCGGACACACATGACGTGTTGCGCTGTGAGGTAAAAGAGATTTTAAAGGGTTGTGATGCTGTGATTCATGGTGGAGATATCACGACGGAGGAGGTACTGGAAGAAATACGTCGCCTGGGTAATGTGTATGTGGTGCGCGGCAACAATGATTGGCGGTTCCGCGAAAAATTGCAGAAATCTCTGCGGTTTGAGATTGAGGGGGTACGTTTTTTTCTAACTCATGACAAAAGGGACGTATCGCGGAGACTGGAAGATGTGGATGTTGTGATTTTTGGACACAGCCATAAATATTATCAGGAGACCATAGACGGGCGACTCTGGCTGAATCCAGGAGCCTGCGGGAGACCGAGGTTTGGCTTGGGTTTGACGATGGCAGTGATGGAAATTGAGGAAGGACAGTTCCAGGTGGAGAAGATTTCCCTGGACAGTGTGAAAAAGAGACTTTTTGAAGACCCGAGGAAGGGGATACTGCGATAAATGGGAGATAGACAATGAAACTTATTTTGCACTATATGAAACGTTATAAACGGTTACTGTTTTTGAATATTGTCGCGGTGTTTGGCTTTGCGCTGGTAGAGCTGGGCATTCCGACGATCATATCCGATATGATTGACCAAGGGGTTATGAGACAAGATGAGACCTATCTGATGCAGATGGGGTTAAAGATTGCGGTAATTTCCGTGATAGGAGTCTGTGGCACGATACTGCTGGGGTATTGCTGCGCGAAGATTTCTACGTCCATGACAAGAGACATCCGGCGGGATGTATTTGCGAAGGTTCAGACTTTCTCACACAGCGAAATGAACCAGATCGGAGTAGCATCCTTGATTACCAGGACGAACAATGATGCTTTTCAGATTATGATGTTTATGAATATCATTCTGAGGACTGCGCTGCTGACTCCCGTGATGATTGCGGTGAGCTTTACTTTGACGATCACGACGTCACTGAAGCTTTCTCTTATTATACTTTCTACAGTTCCGATTATCATTGGCGGGGTTGTTCTAGTAGGAAAAATTTCTCAGCCGATCAGTGAGAGACAGCAGGCGTCTTTGGACAATCTTAACCGGATATTCCGAGAAAATTTGACAGGAATTCGTGTCATTCGCGCATTTAACAATGACCAGCATGAGACCCAGCGCTTTGATGCGGAAAATGTACATTTTATGCGCCAGTCTAAGAGATTGTTTAAACTCATGACGTCTACGGAGCCTGTGTTTTTCTTTTTGATGAATTTGGCGGTGATTGCGATCTATTTCGTGGCGAGTTACATGATTGACTCCAGTTCGTTACAGATTGGAAAGTTGGTTGCTTTCATGGAGTATCTGTTCCATGCGATGTTCTCGGTGATGTTGTTCTGTCTGGTATTTATGATGTATCCGAGAGCCAATGTCTCTGCGAAAAGGATTCTGAAGGTACTGAACACGGAGACCACGATACATAACCAGCCGAAGAATATGGAGCCTGATGAGAAAGGAAGCATTCAGTTTGAACATGTGACTTTTGTCTATCCAGATGGAGAAGAGGCAGTGTTGAAAGACCTCTCTTTTACAGTGAAAGAAGGTCAGACCGTGGCATTTATCGGAAGTACCGGTTCAGGAAAAAGTACGTTGGTTCAGCTGATTCCCAGATTCTATGATGTCAGCGAAGGGCGAGTGCTTGTGGACGGAGTGGATGTCAGAGATTGGGATTTGGGCAGACTTCGAGACCGGATTGGTTTTGTGGCTCAGAAGGCGAACCTTTTTAGCGGAACGATAGAAGAGAACATTCGGTTTGGTAAAGAAAGCGCCACGATGGATGAGGTCATCCACGCGGCTAAGGTGGCCCAGGCATATGATTTCATTATGGAAAAACCAAAGCAGTTTCAGGAGAAGATCGTAGAAGGCGCCACAAATGTTTCGGGAGGACAGAAACAGAGGCTGTCTATTGCCAGAGCTCTGGTGAGAAAACCAGAAATTTATATCTATGACGACTCTTTTTCCGCGTTGGATTTTAAAACAGATGCGGCACTGCGAAGGGAGCTGAAAAAGGAAGTAGACCGGCAGATGGTGTTGATTGTGGCGCAAAGAGTTTCGACGATTATGGATGCAGACCAGATTATTGTGCTGGATGAGGGCAGAATCGTGGGCTGTGGAACTCACAAAGAGCTGTTGAAGAGCTGCCGGATTTACCATGAGATAGCAGCTTCTCAGCTCAGCGAGGAGGAATTGGAGTATGAATAGGAAGATTGGGTGGAGACAGTGTATGAGGGAACTTCTGAAGTTTGTCCGCCCTTACAAGGGAAAATTTCTTGTCGGTCTCGGTGCGATTATGTTGGCGACGGGGTTGTACGCAATTAACCCCACGATAGAGGGAGCAGTGACGACGCAGTTGGCCCATGATGCAGCGGGGATCTTAGAGGGAGTCACTGGGGCCAGGGTGCATTTTGACTTGGTGTTTCGGATTTTACTAATTCTTGGACTCTGTTATTTGATGCGCGCGCTTTCTCAGTTAGTGTCGGCGTTTTTCCTGACCAATGCAATACAGCAGATTATGCATGACCTGAGAAACGCTCTTCAAAAAAAGATACAGAGACTTCCAGTGAGGTATTTTGACGATCATGCTTTCGGGGATGTGCTCAGCTGTGTCACCAACGATGTGGATACTTTAAGCAATGCCTTGCAGCAGACTTTGGCTAAAGTACTGACGGGTGTTCTTACTTTTGTGCTGGCGGTAATCATGATGTTTCGAATCAACGTGGTCATGACATTGGTGGCGCTGCTGATTATACCGTTGACCTATCTGATTACTCGAACGTTCGTGAAACGTTCCCAGAAGTTGTTTGATTTGCAGCAGAAGACCGTGGGAGAGCTGAATGGGACCATCACGGAGCTGTACGGAGGCTTCAATGAGATTTTGCTGTATAACAAGCAGGAAGCCGCGGTGGAGAAATTTCAGGATGTGAATGAACGTATGGGAAAGGCCGCATTTCGGGCCCAGTTTGTGTCTTCTCTGATCTCACCGTGTATCTCGTTGGTTACCTATCTGATCATCGGAGCTTCCGCAGTACTAGGATGTATCTTTGTAATTCAGGGCAGTATTCAAGTTGGAAATTTACAGGCGTTTATCCGTTATATCTGGCAGATTAATGACCCTCTCTCCCAGGTATCTCAACTCTCAGCTCAGGTACAGTCAGCGTTTTCGGCCATGGGGCGTATTTTCACCTTGCTGTCCGAGGAGGAAGAAGAGCAGAAGGGAAAAGTAGCTCTGGAGCTGTCCAAGGTCAAAGGGAATGTGACTTTTGATCACGTTCGCTTCGGTTACCAGGATGATAAGATTCTGATGGATGATGTGAGTTTCGAGGTGCGTCAGGGGCAGACAGTCGCTTTGGTGGGACCCACCGGTGCGGGAAAAACTACTTTGATGAATCTGCTTTTGCGATTTTACGATGTCCAGGGAGGTTCCATTCAGATTGATGGTGTAGATGTACGGGATATGGACAGAGAGAAGCTAAGAGAGCTGTTTTCCTTGGTACTTCAGGATACCTGGCTGTTTAGTGGAAGTATCTATGAAAATATCCGTTATGGCAGACTGGGGGCTCGCAAAGATGAGGTGATAGAGGCAGCGAAGATGGCGAACGTTCACCATTTTATCCGAACGTTGAGCCATGGGTACGACTCCATGATTAATGAGGAAGGCAATAACATTTCCCAGGGCGAGAAGCAGCTTCTGACGATAGCCAGGGCAATCTTAAAAGACCCGCAGATTCTGATACTGGATGAGGCTACTTCTTCTGTGGACACCCGTTTGGAGAGGCTACTTCAGGAGGCAATGCACAGGGTGATGAAGGGACGAACTTCTTTCGTCATTGCCCATCGTCTGTCTACAATCCGGGATGCGGATTTGATACTGGTGATTGAGAATGGCAATATCGTGGAACAGGGAACACATGAGTCTTTGTTGGAGAAAAAAGGAGTCTATGAACGTCTATATCATTCTCAGTTTTCTGGTCAGAGCGTGGACGAGAGCTGGAATGCGGGATGAATAAAATAGAGCGTTGCCATTTTATGGAAGAGAGTATAAAATTAGAGGGGAAGAGACTGCCGGTGGATGGGGGAGCGGCCGCTGTCGTCTCTGAATATCAAAGTGTGCAGGAAAAACTGTCGAGGCAAATTTCTGCATCAGAAGGAAGTGCTCTCTGAGTGTGAGAACGTTCCGAGAGTACGGTTGTGAAATCGGAGGTAGGAAAGATGCGTTTGGAAAAAGTGCAGGATGCATTGAAGAGAAAAAAGATTGAGTATTCTTATACGGAAGAAGATGGCTGTGGAAGCATTGACTTCATGTTTCGGGGCGTTCGCTATCACGTATGGGAGTACGAGGACAATGGCTGGGGTGTTGAGGCAAACCTGAGGAATGCAGGAAGAAGTGAGGAGATCGAGGGAGATTATGATACAATTCTCTCAGAGGAGATTCTCTCCTGGCCAGATATGATTTCATAAAATACGGCGGCGTAAAAAGTGGAGCAGTCACTCAAAGTTTGATGAGGGACTGCTCCGCTTTTACGTGATAATCCCAGCGGTTCGCTCATTCCGAAATAGGAAAACCTTCGGAATAGTGGAGTTCTCCGTCTTCGTCCACGAACACTCCGCAGACCCCTTCTAGACTGTCTAAAAGAGCAATACCGTCTTTTAGTCCGAGGGCGAAACAGGCTGTACTCAGTCCATCGCCTTCCACTGAGGTAGAAGAGAGAATAGAGACTGAGGTCAGCCCATTATTATAAGGCATTCCCGTTTTGGGATTTAAAATATGGTGATACAGGGTTCCGTTCGACTCAAAATATCTCTCGTAGATTCCGGAAGAGACCACGGAGAGATCATCCACGTCCACGGACAAAAGTACCTCGTTGCGCTGAGCAAAGGGTTTTTGGATACCGACAGAAAAGGGTTTTCCATCGGTATGTCCGCCGATACAAAGCACGTTGCCTCCCAGATTGATGGTCGCACTGGTGACGCCTTGTTCCTCTAAATAGTCTTTGAGGCGGTCGGCAATATAACCTTTTGCAATGGCGCCCAAGTCCAGCTGCATTTCAGGTTGGAGAAAACGAATTTCCTGCCCGTTAAGCTGTACCTGCCTGTAATCTACTAGGGGCAGTTTTTGTTGAAGCTCTTCTGCATCGGGAACCTGAGGATTTTCACCGGTGAAATCCCACAGAGAGCTGACAGGGCCTATCGTGGGGTCAAAGGCACCCTGGGATAGCTCAGCGTACTTTAAGCTTTCCTGAATCAGTTCAGCCAATTCTTTGGAAATATGAGAGACTCCGCCTTTGTCTTCTAATTCACCGTGGTTCAGTTTATAGAGTTCACTTTCTGGGGAAGTGCGGCTGAAGATCTGCTCATATTTTTGGCAGAGCTTTTCGCATTCCTGCAAAAGCTGCTGATCCTGGGAATCATAGATGGTGATTGTGATTACCGTATTCAGCTGGAAGGTAGTCAAAGAAATAGGCTGTTTGGAGCCGGAAGTCTGGCATCCGCTCAGGAAGAGTAGGACCATAATGAAGAGGATGCAGATCGCACGGCTAAAAATTGTATTTTTTAGTTTCAATATTCAAATCTCCCGTGTTGTATACTGTTCCCCCAGGGCTACTTGCCGTGGAGGGCATACTTATTGTAAAGCCGACGGTTTATTCCTGTCAACTCTGTTGTAACAGGAATATGGATAGTATCAGTTCAGTCATATAGTGTACGGGAAGCATAAAACATACTTGTATGTTTTTGCGAGCGGATATCTGTATAAGCTGAGCGCCTTTCCATGAGTAAAACGGTGGCGTTAGCCACGATAAGCACGCAGTGCGGTTTTACGAATGGCGCTGGCTAAACTGTAATAAAAAAATGCTATTGACATTTCTCTAAATTTGTTTTATAGTACTTATCAAATAAAAGGGAGTAGCTGGCACGAAAGTGTTTGCGATGTCGTCAGTACGATCAGAATTCTGGTCCGTATCGTAAGTAAGTAGCGAGACTTTTATTGCATAGCAGTTATGCAATAGGGTCTTTTTTTCTTTTTTTCTTATTATTCCCCAAGTTATAAAAAAATTCCTTTTGCATAACACTATATCAAATGTGAAACGCTCTCGTCCTCGGACAGAGAGCATCAAACAAAAGATGTGATCTCAGCTTTAGGAGTAGCATCACAGTGGGACAGGAGGAAAAATATGAGTATGAAAACTTACTATCAGATGTCAGAGGAAGAGATTCGCCAGGAAGTGAATCAGGGAAGTCAGCCCTTGACTGTTGACCAAGTGAGGAACAGACAGAAAGAGTATGGTCCAAATGAGCTGATCGAGGGGGAAAAGAAAAGTTTGTTGGGGATATTCGCAGAACAATTTCGAGATTTTCTAGTGATTATTCTGATGATATCTGCGGCAGTTTCCTGGATCTTGGGTGAAGGAGAATCGGCACTTGTGATTTTAGTGGTCATCACGATGAACGCGGTACTGGGGACCGTGCAGACTGTGAAAGCGGAACAGTCTTTGAGCAGCTTGAAGAGGCTCTGTTCTCCCAGTGCTAAGGTACTCAGGGATGGCGTGGTCGTGGAGATTCCTAGCCGGGAGGTGACAGTGGGAGACGAGGTGTACTTAGAGGCCGGTGATTATATACCTGCCGATGGAAGAATCCTCGAAAATGCCAGTATGAAGACCGATGAGAGCGCTTTGACTGGGGAAAGCATGGGAGTGGAGAAGACTTCGGAGAGGCTGGAAGGGGAACTGGCCTTGGGAGACCGCAAGAATATGGTGTACTCAGGGAGTTTTGTCACGTATGGCCGAGGAAGCTTCTTGGTCACAGCTGTGGGAATGCAAACAGAAGTGGGAAAGATCGCTGGCCTTTTAAAGACGGCCTCTGAGAAGAAAACGCCATTACAGATGAATTTGGACCAATTTGGAAAAAAATTGTCTGTGATCATTCTGATTCTCTGCGGCGCGTTGTTTGGCTTGCAGATGATTCGAGGAGGAGAGCTGGCAGATGCCTTTCTGTTTGCGGTTGCCTTGGCTGTGGCCGCGATACCGGAAGCTCTGAGCTCCATTGTCACGATTGTGCTTGCCTTTGGAACACAAAAAATGTCCAAAGAAGGAGCTGTCATAAGAAAACTTCAAGCTGTAGAGGGGCTGGGAAGCGTGTCTGTGATTTGTTCAGATAAGACCGGGACACTGACACAGAACAAAATGACAGTGGAACACTACTATGTAGATGGACAGAGTGTGAAAGCAGAAGAGCTTGACGTGGAAAATCCATCTCATGTGCAGCTGCTGAGGATGAGTGTTCTGTGTAATGATGCATCTGTCACAGATGGGCAGGAGATTGGAGACCCGACAGAGACTGCGTTGGTCGCTCTCGGAGAGAAATTGGGAGTTCAGGCTCAGACAATCAGGGAAGAGTATCCTCGTCTGTCAGAGCTGCCCTTTGATAGTGACAGAAAACTGATGTCTACTTTTCACCAGCTTCAGAATGGCTACACGATGGTTACGAAGGGGGCCGTGGATGTGCTGGAGAGAAGAGTCTCCATGATCTGCACAGGGGGAAAGGAACGTCCGATTACAGACGAAGATCTCCAGGAAATCCGCAGAGTCAACGAGGAGTATTCTCAGAATGGTCTTCGAGTGCTAGCAGTGGCTTACCGAAAACTGGAACAGGACAGAGAACTGACTTTGGAAGATGAACAGGGCTTGACATTTTTCGGCTTGATTGCCATGATGGACCCGCCTAGGATTGAGAGTGCGCAGGCTGTGAAGAGGTGTATAGAGGCGGGGATACGCCCTGTAATGATTACAGGAGATCACAAAGTGACAGCATCGGCCATCGCGCGGAGAATCGGTATTCTGAGAGAGGGGGACCAGGCCTGCGAAGGAAGTGAGCTGGATGCCCTAAGCGATGAAGAGCTAAAGGATTTTGTGGAGAAAGTGTCCGTCTATGCGAGGGTATCTCCGGAACACAAAATTCGAATTGTGAGAGCATGGCAGGAAAAAGGTAATATTGTCGCGATGACCGGGGACGGTGTGAATGATGCTCCGGCATTGAAACAGGCGGACGTGGGAGTCGCTATGGGAATTACTGGAAGTGAAGTATCCAAGGATGCAGCTTCTATGGTACTTACGGATGATAATTTTGCTACGATTGTGAAGGCTGTGGAGAATGGCCGTAATGTGTACGCCAACATTAAAAACTCTATTCAGTTTTTGCTCTCAGGAAATTTCGCTGCGATTTTAGTGGTACTATTTTCCTCACTGTTGGGACTTCCAGTACCTTTTGCCCCGGTGCATCTGCTATTTATCAACTTGCTGACAGACAGCCTTCCGGCTATCGCTTTGGGGCTGGAACCTCATACGTCCCAGGTCATGAGAGAAAAACCACGTCCTATGAATGAATCTATACTGACGAGAAGATTTCTCTCTAATATTGGTCTGGATGGCCTGTGCATTGGGGTGATGACGGGAATTGCTTTTTTGATTGGCTTGAGCTATGGAGGAACTCTTACAGCCAGTACAATGGCGTTTGCTACCTTGTGTCTGTCCAGACTGGTTCATGGGTATAACTGTAAGTCCTCTCGTCCTGTGATCTTTCGAAGAGAATTTTTCAATAATCGCTATCTTCAAGGAGCTTTTGCAGTTGGATTTGTGCTTTTGAACCTGGTTCTTTTGGTGCCGGCTCTTCATGGATTGTTTCAGATACAGACGCTTCATCTGTGGCAGCTTTTGATGGTCTATGGCCTGGCTCTGGCGAATCTCCCGGTGATTCAGCTACTTAAAAAGGTCAGGATGAGTTGTAAAAGCAAGTAAAGCGGGCTATAATAGGGGGACAATAAGCAAAAGAAAAAGAGGAGAGAACAATGATATTTGAGAGCCATGCTCATTACGATGATGAAGCGTTTGATGAGGATAGAGAAGAACTGCTGAATTCCATGAGGGAAAATGGAATTGAGTATGTCGTCAATGTATGTGCCGCGGCTGATGGGTTGGAGAAAACCCTCGAGCTGACAGAAAAATATCCGTTTGTCTACGGAGCTGTGGGGGTCCACCCGGATGACGCAGGAAAGATGAATGAAGAGATTCTGCAAAGGATTCAGGAGTACTGTCGGTTGGACAAAGTGGTGGCTGTGGGGGAAATCGGGCTGGACTATTATTGGGATAAAGAAAGCCATGAGATTCAAAAGAAATGGTTCGAAGCTCAGATGGAAGTGGCCAGGTCTGAGAGGCTTCCATTCATCATTCACAGCAGAGAAGCGGCGCAGGATACTTTGACAATGATGAAGGGGCTGCGGGCAGCAGAGATGTCTGGCGGTGTGATACACTGTTTTTCCTATTCAAAAGAGATGGCAAAGGAATATCTTGACATGGGACTTTATATTGGTATCGGTGGGGTGGTGACATTCAAAAACGCGAAGAAATTAAAAGAGGTCGCGGAGTATGCTCCGTTGGAACAAATCTTGTTGGAGACGGACTGTCCTTATTTAGCGCCTGTCCCACATCGGGGAAAACGGAATACTTCACTGAACCTGCCTTATGTCGCGGAGGAGATTGCCAGAATCAAGGGAATCTCCTGTGAAGAGGTGGTGGAAGTGACCTGCCGAAACGCGAAAAAAATGTTCGGAATCAAAGACTGAGATCTTTTAAAGATAAGAGAAAATGCCGTAAAACCTTCAGATTTGAGGATTTTACGGCATTCTTTTACTGTATTAGTCACGGACGGTGGCTGGTAAGCTTGCTTGTCGACGCGCACAGAGCAATCCGCAGCTTATACTTTTTGGAGGTGCCGCCGATAGGCGGCATGAGGGTTTGTGCCATAGATTAATAGCCAGAGTCGTCGTAGCCAGAATCATCATAGCTAGAGTCGTCGTAACCAGAATCATCATAACTAGAGTCGTCGTAACCAGAATCATCATAGCTAGAGTCGTCGTAACTAGAATCATCGTAGCTGGAATTATCATAGCCGGAGTCATCATAGTCGGAACCATCGGAGCTTGACTCATCAGAACTGGAACTGTCTGTGCCTTCTTCACTGTCGGAATTGCCGTTTGAATCCTGGGAGGTCCCCTGGTAGGAATCATCTACGATATTTCCGTCCGGGTCGACCATATTGATATACCCGTCAAAGTGGACTTCCAGCAGTCCTGTGCCGGTGGAGGGCTCTACTTTCTGGGACATGATTTCATCGTACAGCTCATAGAGGGTCTCCACGGTGAACTCGTCGGTGCGGACCTCATGCATACTATGTTCGGCGGCGAGCTCATTGGTGTAATCTTTTAACAGATAAGGAGCGTAGACACCTTGGTCATGATTGTAGTGCATGACCAGAGGTTCCACGGATTTGGAAATTACCTTCACGGAACTTTTTCCATTTTTCACCGTTTTCTCTAGGGTGAACTGGGCCATACCACCTAGTAATCCTGTCATATCTTGCTGTGTCGATGCGAAATTTCCAAGAGAGTAGAAAATCAGCATCTCATTGCCCTGATCGTCGGACAAGGTTCCATAGGGTTGAAGTATATGTGGGTGTCCGCCGATGCAGACGTCAACTCCTTGCTGCATCAGGAAAGTTGCCCACTGTTTTTCGTATTCGCTGGGGGCGGGATCTTCTTCATTTCCCCAATGGGAAACGAAAATTACACAGTCGCTGATTTCTTTTGCCTTCTTAATGTCGGCGGCCACTTGCTCTTTGTCAAAAGTATTGATAATATAGGCATCCTCGCCGGTGGCCAGACAGTTATTGGTACCGTATGTATAATCCAGGAGAGCGATCGTGATATCGTTGACAGTGACAGTTTTGATTTCATCGCGCTCTTCTTCCGTCGCGTTGGTTCCTATGACAGTGACTTCGGGATGATTGGTCTCCCAGTAATTTAACTCGTCTTTGATTAAATCCAAGCCGAAGTCGTCAATGTGGTTCGTCGCAGTCTCAATTACGTCGAAACCAGCTTTTACGACCGCATCGCCAACCTCCTGTGGTGTTGCAAAAGACGGATAGGAGCTGATTTCATCATGATTAGGAGTCAAGACGGTTTCCTGGTCAATGAAGGCCAAATCTGCTTCCTGGATATAGGAAGTCATGTGTTCATAGACATGGTCGTAATTCCATTCACCAGAGTCATTCATACCGGACTCATATAATTTAGTGTGGTACAGGTTATCACCCACGGCGACAATGTTCGCTGTGGTCACTTTGGGAGTGGATGCCTCCTCTTTTGCTTTGGCCTCTGCCGCCTCTTTTTTGGCTGCCGCCCTCTCAGCGGGGCCTGTGATCAGAACGTGATCTGCCTGATGAAAGCAAAAACACAAAATGACCAGTGCTGCGATGGAACAGATGAGGCTGATCTTGGATTTGCTCTTTTCTCTGTCATTTAACGGTATATTGTTTCGACTCATAGTATTTTCCTCATAGTTTCTCTTGATAAATATGTAGATTTTTTATGTGATAGGAAAGATCTTGTCACTTTAATGAGTAAAAGCCCTTTCCTATCACATAAACGCTCCGCTAAGGATGCGAACACCGCGATGGAGAATTTCAACGCGTAGCGGTGTTGCAGCAGCGCGCAAAGCGGAACTGCGCCCCTCAAGACTGAGGGGGAGCTGAAGTAAACTTATCCACCTTATTTTTTATTATATATTATAGCAAATTATATAAAAATAAGAAAGATTTTCTTGTACAGATAATCTTTAAAAATATTTTGAATACCAAAGGAAAAGATGGTATAATATTATCACCTTTATGGGAAAACTATTGAAGATTGCAAAAGCGGCGGAGGTGAGTCCATGGAGCACTATAAGATGTTGAATGATATTTTGGTGAATTTGTTTAATGAAATTTTAGGGATTGAAGAGAAGGCATTGACCTCATCTGAATTCAGAGATATCTCTGTGAATGATATGCATATTTTGGAGGCTGTAGGGACTGAGGAGCCGCGCAGTATGTCTTCTGTGGCCAAGAGTCTGTCGGTCACAGTGGGTACACTGACCATTGCAATGAATAATTTGGTGAAAAAAGGATATGTAAATCGGGCACGCAGTGAAGAGGATCGCAGAGTGGTCTTGATTTCTCTGTCAGAAAAAGGAGAGAAAGCCTATTACCATCATCAAAAATTCCACGACGATATGATTCAGGCGATCATGACAGATTTGGATGAGACTCAGATGGATGCTCTGACTCAGGCATTGAATAAACTGCGTGCGTTTTTTCGGAAATATTGACGGCAGTTATTAGGCAGAGCCTGTTTGCCTGAACTGAGCCGTTAGGATTCAGGCAAACAAGGCTTAACGACAGACTTTTGTTTTTAAGCGGTTAAATAAATATCAATTTTTTGAGGAAAGACCCAAATATTTTTGTACGATGGGAAAGGGCGCCGGCCCAATTTCGAGGACATCTCTGTGGAATTCTTTTAGATCAAAGGAATTCCCTTCTTTTTGCTGAACAGCACTTTTCAGATCATAAAATCCCAGATATCCAACATAATAGCGAAGATAATTGGCGGGGGTCTCAATGATGTATTGATAGATTTCCTCGATCACAGCTTCGTCCTGAAAACCGAACATTTTTAAGTACTGACTGACCTGACTTAAAGTCCAACCGTGGTAGTGAATTCCAATGTCCAAAAGACAGTAGAGATTTAAGTTTACAGAGCGGTTCAGCCAGAGAAGACGGGTGAGCTCAGGGGCAGCGTCTGCGTAACCGTAGGCGTAGGATTCTATATAGGTGGCCCAGCCTTCGATATAACCGCCGCAGGTGATCAAATTGCGGATAGGGTCAGGGTCCTGGCGACTGAAATATAAGGTCTGATAGAGATGCCCGGGAAAGCCTTCATGGGCTAAAGTGGTAAACAATTCCAGGTTAGAGGTCTGGCTGGCCTGGTTGATGTAGATGGTATTTGGACTTTGGGTGTCAATGGGAGGTGTGAGGTAGAAAGCGGGGCTTAGATAGTTTTCCATAGATTTATGGACATATTTTACTTCATACTTTGGCTCTTCTAATTTGGGAAAGTCCTTCTGGTATAAGGATTCCAGTTCCTCTAAAGTGTCTTTGGGTTTTGATTTGGGGAGATCTTCTGAGAAGACACGGCTGATTAGATCAGGGTGTTCTTCGAGAAGTTCAGACATCTCCTGATAGTCCGCGAAGAGTTGTCGGTAGAGACGTTGCTCTATGACTTCCGGGGAGGCGTAGACTCCCACTTGGCTGCGCAGCAGGTACTGATAGTATTCCTGCCCACCGTCGAGATAGTAGAGACCATTTTCATTTTTTCCAGTTCCACGAAGCTCTTCTAGGCCTTCCATCAAATTTTCGTAGGCTGGAATCAGAGAATTCTCTATCAGTTTTTGATGTGTGGCGATGCATTGCTTCTTTTCTTTTTTGGACAGTCCAGAAAAATCATTGAGTTTATCCTGGAAAATTTCTTGAAGATAGTTGTCAGAGGGGTTTTTGATGAATGCCTGACACTGTTCTAAAATTCGGTCAAGAGTAGTGTCGCTCATGAAATATCCTGCCTGGGATTTTTCGCGCTCGAAGTCCAAGATACTTTTGAAGTAATCACCTACACAGGTTAAAAGCTTTAAGTAATCTGTGATATCTTGCTTGTCGTAAAAAGCGTATTCGGCCAAAAGTATTGGAAGCTGTGCCTGGGTGCCAAGGCTAGGACTCAAGATCTCTTCTAATAAGTACTGGTCACCTAGGGAACGTTCCGTGTGAAAGTACAGCAAAAGCAGATCTAAAGTCAGCTGGTTGTCTTTGGAGAGATCATCATAGGAGAAATCCTGGAGAGACTGCTCGTAGTTTTCTAGCTGGGTGTAAGTGGAAGAAGGGTCTGTGGGGATACTGCCCAGGGTGACTTGCTCGGAAGCGACTTTATAATCTTCAGGATGGGCTAAAGTATAGTGGAGGTTTAAGGTGCTGCCATTGACTTCGTTTTGAAACAGCTGCCGAGTGAACTTTTGAAATTTTGCGTCTTCGGAAAATACGTGAGAGGTCAGGTATCCAAGACCAAGCCCCAGGCAGAGTGCGAGACAAAGACCAAGACTGATGAACAGGGGCCGACGGGATTTTATGGAAAACATAGAAGCTCCTTTGAGATTTCGATTATCTTTATATTTTATTGGAATGAAGAAGTGGGTATGCTATAATTGTTGACAAATATGGATTTCGGCTTTTGAGAAAGGAGACAAATATGGATGAGAAGATATATGATCTGATTATTGTAGGGGCAGGGCCGGCAGGGCTGACAGCTGCGATCTACGCTCTGCGCGCGGGGCTTCAAACTCTGCTGCTGGAAAAAAATTTTGTGAGCGGAGGACAGGCAGCCAGTACTTATGAGGTAGACAATTACCCGGGACTTCCGGGGATTTCCGGAGCGGAGTTTGGCCAGAAAATCCGCAGTCACGCGGACCGGCTGGGGCTGGTGTCTGAGAGAGTAAATGTAAAAGAAATCCGTGTAAACGAAGACGGTACAAAAGTGATCAGCACCAGAAAGAAAGACTTTCAGGCGAAAACGGTACTCCTGGCTGTGGGAGCGCGTCACCGCCTGCTGGGGGCGAAAGGGGAAGAGAGGCTTTCAGGGATGGGCGTATCCTACTGTGCTACTTGTGACGGCGCTTTTTACAAGGACCAGAATGTGGTCGTGGTGGGCGGTGGAAATGTAGCTGTGGAGGACGCGATCTTTCTCGCCAAAATCTGCAAGATGGTTTACGTGGTACATCGCAGAGATCAGTTAAGAGCAGATGACATTCTGCAAAAGAAGCTGTTTCAATTTCCCAATGTGGTTTTCTGCTGGAATCAAGTCTGTGAAGAAATCCAGGGAGAGGAACAGGTCGAGGCAGTTCTGCTGAAAAATGTGAAGGACGGCAGCAGCCAGAGAGTGAAGGTTGACGGTGTTTTTGTGGCGGTAGGGATTCATCCCAACAGCGAACCATATCAAGGGCTTGTGGATATGGATGAAGGCGGTTATATTGTGGCAGGTGAAGACGGAAAGACGAATGTGCCGGGAATCTTTGTGGCTGGGGATGTTCGGACGAAGAAGCTGCGCCAGATTATCACCGCTGCGTCAGACGGAGCCAATGCGGTGTCATCAGTACAGGACTATTTAAGTCATCTGTAGATTTTGCAGGTAGTCCCGTCTTCTGGGGATATTTGGGGAATGAAGTGAAGAAAGGGCAGATTATCGCTAATTTTCCCATGTGGAAACAAGGCAGAATGAAGAGGAATCATCTTGTGGAAGAAAAGCAGTCCTGAGATCATTTCGGTGGAAAATATGATTCTGTGGAAGAGGTTTATGTCGAAAGTTCATTTTTAGAGCAGAAGTAATTATTTTTCTGGATATAAATAGGGATATTTGTCGTAGAAAAACGATAATTGGTGAAAATACACAAAAATGTCATATGGAAAAATATGGATAAAAAGTAATACACACATTCTTATCCACATTCCGATGAGTTAAAAACCTTGTAAATCCGAGTTATACACCAAGTTATCCACATTATCCACAGGATTTAAAAAAAATTATCCAGATTTACATAAATTGGATTTAAACAAATGTTTTGGTCAGATGTGATAAATCGGTGAAAAATAAAAGAAAATGTCGAAATTCCCTTGACTTTTTTGGAATCAAAAAAGAGCAAATATATTTTAGCAGAAGACGAAATTATCATATGCAAATTCGGAATTGTCACATAATACTGAAAAAGCAGAAAAACTCGTTTTGATTTCCTCTTATTATCAGTTATATGATCGATGTTGTACAGAAATTACAAAACGTTTTATATATTACATGAAAAAGGAGAAAGATATGCGTTTGAGAAACATACCTGGTGCTAAGGAGGCAGTGATGGAAAGTGCTTTCGTAGTGCAAAGTCCGCAGGAGAAAAAAGGGGGCTGGGCACAGATTTATCCACAGGCTGGGCCGATACATATCGAGGTTGGCATGGGAAAAGGACAATTTTTGATGGAACTGGCGCGACGTAATCCCCAGGTTAATTATTTAGGAATTGAGATGTATGACAGCGTACTGCTCAGAGCACTGCAGAGAATGGCGGAGATTGATGAACTGCCGAATCTATTGTTTATGAGGGAAGATGCCAGACTGTTGCCGGAGATCTTTCGGAAAGGAGAGGTGGAAAAGATATATCTAAACTTTTCTGACCCGTGGCCGAAGGCGCGCCATGCGAAACGGCGCTTGACCTCCCGGGAATTTCTGAATAGATATGAGCAGATTTTAGTTCCGGAGGGGGTCGTGGAATTTAAGACCGACAACAGAGAACTGTTTGAATTTTCTCTGGAAGAGATTCAAGAGGCAGGATGGAGACTGCTGGCCTGTACTTACGATTTACATAACGATGCTAAGATGTGTGAAGGCAATGTGATGACGGAGTACGAGGAGAAATTTTCCAGTTTGGGTAATCCCATATATAAATTAGTGACTGCCAGGTAGAGAGGACATGATTCACCTGCGGTCAGCTATAGCATAGATTATAGTAAATATATGTGAGACGGTGATAGAATGGCATCTCTGAAGAAATTAAAGCAAACAACTGCCCAGTGGGGTTATCTTCACAGAAGCGCCAATGGGCAGCTGCTGCGGCTGAAAAAGTCGGCAGAAGAGATGGATAAAAAATTGGGAGATATGCGAAAAAAGAAAAAGTAGGAAAAATGGTGGATTTAGAGCAGAAAATGGAAATTTCAAAAAAATGAAAAAAATGTAAAATTTCCTCTTGCATTTTTCGAATGGTTCAGCTATAATAGGCAGTGCGTTAGAGATAATGCGACATACAATTTCATAAGATGCGCCTTTAGCTCAGTTGGTAGAGCACCTGACTCTTAATCAGGGTGTCCAGGGTTCGAGCCCCTGAAGGCGCATTGGAAAGCACTGTTTTTGCGGATAAGTTGAAGCCGTGGGGACGGTGTTTTTTTGTATTATTTGTTTAGTTTTTATGATGGAATCAGCGAAATATAACTAAAGAAATAGATTTCAAAAAAATAAAAAAATACTAGACAATTTCAAGAAAATATAGTAATATAAAAAATATAATATGTAAATAATAAATAGAGCATTTGAATTTACTGTAATCTGGTGCGAATCCAGAACGAAAACTCCGTGTAAGATTGAAGTGTATAATCTTGAGTCGGAATGCAAAACCAGACAAGGGTCTGTAGTAAATTCAAATGCTTTTTTTAAAATATTTAAGTAAGGAGGGATGTCCATGATTGAAATATTTAGTTTGGCACCGATGTTAATAATGACTGTTCCAGTAGCGGTATATCTTATTGAAAAGTACAAGCAAGTTCAAAGATCAATTTTAAAGTTAAGATATTTTATTGCAATAATAGGGATAACTATTATTTTTATTTCAGTATTGATAAGACCAATATATGGGAATATAGTACACTTTCCGGGAGAATATGGTCAAATATGGTTTTTTGTTGTAATGCCAATAGTTAGTATGGTTCAATGGCTGTGGATAATAAGACAAAGTGTATTAATCGAATCTCATATGAAACTAGATGCAGTAGGTGGGTGGGCATTATATCTTATAATATTAGTGGCCACGGGAGGTGTTATGAAAAGTTGGTTTATTATTTGTGTGGGATTAGTAGTGGGAGGATGCATTTTGAAAAATGAGATTCAAAGAAATGGAGAGGATAGATGAAAATAAATATATATTGCTTTTCTCCAATATTTATCTTGGTGTTTCCTTGGATTGTCTATGTATGGAAACAAATAACAAAAGAAAAGAAGATAATATTAAGCGGTTTTTCTATCTGTAGTATAATAGGACTTATAGGCCTTTTATTTTTTATGAGTATAGAAATACCAATAATAAATCAATTAAAATTTTCTAATACTATAAGTTTATCATGGTTATATATTATAATACCTATTTTTGGGGTTTTTCAGATGCTAATTCTTACGAAACGTATTTTTCTCGAAAAAAGTGAGAAGAAAGCATTATCCAATAGAGAAAGTATTCAGTTAAAAAATAAGATTTTGTTAGTACTTATGGTGATTTTATTGCTGATTGAGTTCTATTGGATGAGAAATGTGTTAAATTTTACATGTACCTTATTAATCTATATTGGATTGTCGAGACTAATAAAGTGTGATAAATAAATGTAAAGGGGAAGAGATATGAAAAAAGATTTATTGTTTATTATTTTAATTATCTGTTTGGCTAATACTATTATTTGGGGGATTGAAATTAAAGCGGAAAGTAGTGAAAATGTAGAAATAATTCAAGAAAATTATTATCAGGAAGAAGAAATGGAGTCGAATGTAGAGTTAGAAGTGGCTTTTGAAGAAATAAGTAAATATATCATAGAAAATGATATTCCATTTGATTTTAACTGGAATGGATTTGTAAATTATTATAATTTGGGTAATTATAATAATGTGCAGGAGTATAAAGAAATATATTATCAATTATTTCAACCGTCAGAAGACGAAGTATATACAAGAGGAGGTAATAATCAACCGTGGTATTACGATACAGGAGAAACATTACCACTCGAACCAAACTATTCAGAATATAATCTAATGGGAATTGTGAAACCGGGAGACTTAATTTATGAAGCAAAAGGTGGCTTTCATATAACAGGACATATTGCTGTTGTTGAAGGGATATTTTACAGTGAAGAGTATGAATGTTTTTATATTCGCTTAATTGAAGCGATTAGTTCTGGAGTATGTAGAGGAGTTTTAGATGATGATAGAATCAATCAGAGAGAAGGACATATTATACATTTAACTGGGGTTACGGATGAACAACGAATGGATGCGATAGAATTCTGTAAATCTCAATTGGGGAAAAGTTATGGAATTAATTTTGCCTATCCCGAAAGTGGTGATAAAAGTGACTGGTATTGTTCAGAGTTAGCATGGGCATCCTATTATTTGACGAACGGGATTGATTTAGAACCAGAGTTTGTTCAACAAGGCCCTCTTATTCAACCATATGAAATTTTTTTATTGACAAGCCCGGAACATGGAAATGAAATAGCAATAGAAAATATTCCTCAGCCTTTTTATTCACCATACGATTTAAGTGCTTCTGTATTATCGGAAAATAGTATAAAACTAATATGGAGCAATGACAATGGAGAGTGTGGTGGATATAAAATATATAAATCTACGGATTTAGAATATTGGTATGAAATAGGTGATACAACAAATCAAGAATTTATTGATAGGAATGTATATACAGAAGTAGAATATTATTATACAGTTATTACATATGATGATTATGGAATTTGTAGCAATCCGAGTTCATTAGAACGTATTATAATTACACCTGTTTTGCTGGAAAGACCTAGAATTTATTCAATAGTTTGAGGAGAAACACAGTTGACTATTAAATGGGAAATGATAGAAACAGCAACGCAATATCAGATTTATGTAGCTGCCGGAAATAGTGGAAAATATGAGCTATTAAAAACTATATCAGCTATTTCAGGGATAACAGAGTATACACATACAGGATTGTTAAGCGGATGTGCTTATAGTTATAAAATGCGAGCACTTTATCCTCGAATGGGATTCAGCGATTTTGGACGAATTTACGATACAAGAACAGAATTGGGAAAGCCATCAATTACTGTTTCTAGAGAACAAGCTCTTGAACAAAGCCATGTTTATTCGTTTTTAAGAGGAGCATCGCATTTTGAAGTTTATCGATCAGAATCTTTAGACGGGGATTATCAAAAAATTGCTGATGTTCCTTCAGTCACTAATCTTTATATGGAATATGAAGACAATGATAACTTGGATTATGATAAAAAATATTACTATAAAGTAAAAGGTTTTTATAAGTATGATGAAAGTCCCTTTAGTGATGTAGGAGTGGTAAAGACAGAACTTGGTAAAATTAATGTCGGAGCTGAAGGTATTGAAGAAGGGATAAGATTTTATTGGAACGTTTTAGAGAACTGCTCTGAACAAAGCATAAGTATAACAGAAATAAGTGCTTCTGGTCGCAAGGTAATTTTGGAGAAACAGCTAGATAGGACCCTTAATACTTTTTACGTAGCTACCTCAAAATATAATTTAGTATTGGGAAATCAATATCGAGCAATCATTGTACAAAGAAGTAATGACAATTTGGCTACTGGAAAAGTAACATTAGATTTTAAATTTTCAGACTCAGAGGACAATAATAAAGTAAATTTAAAATGTACAAATAAAAAAGAGGGTATAAATGCTTCGTGGAATAGGCTTGATAATGTTATATCGCAAAGATTATTGTTATATGAATGTAAAAAAAATTCATCAAAAGAGGAGGATGGTTATACTTATAAATTGCTAGATGACATTTTGTTAGAAGATGGTAATACATCACATCTCTTTTCAAATAAAAAATATAAGTTTAATACAAGTAATAATTATAGATATCAAATTATTCTTTACATAAATGATTCATCTAAGCGAACTTATATTGATTATTCAACTTTATACGTCACTAAAATAAATAAAAATTCTTTTAATATTACTTTAGATACCTCGTTAAAGGATAGTCATATAAAATATGCAAGAATTTTAGATAATAATATAAAATAATATAAAAACTTTATTGAAATATGGTAGTATCAATATTGTTACAAAATAAAGAAGAGTTAGGGAAAATGGAAAGAAATGAGAAGAGAATCCGCTATCCACTGCCGGATGTGATTCGAGGAACGGTCCTGATTAACGCGATTGCCTACCATGGAATCTGGGACTTGGTGTATCTGTTTGGAATGGATTGGGAATGGTATACTACAAGAGGGGCCTATTGGTGGCAGCAGGCCATCTGTTGGACATTCATTTTGCTGTCGGGTTTCTGTTGGTCTATGGGCAGGAGAAGACTGCGAAGAGGAGTGACGGTGTTCGGGGCTGGGCTGCTGGTTATGGCAGTGACACTGATCTTTATGCCTCAGGACCGGGTGCTTTTTGGGGTTTTAACCCTTATAGGTTCTGGGATGCTGCTGTGGATTCCGCTGGAGAAGGGACTTGTCCATGTCTCGACACCGGCGGGGTTGGCGGGCAGTGTTCTGTTGTTTCTGCTGACGCGAAATGTGGCAGATGGATATCTGGGATTTGAGGGTTGGAACCTCTGGCCCTTGCCGGAAGACTGGTATGCGAACTTGTTTACGACGTATCTGGGACTGCCAGGAGATACATTTTATTCCACGGATTATTTTGGGTTGTTTCCCTGGTTGTTTCTGTTTGGTGCGGGGTATTTTCTCTATCGCCTGCTGGCAGAGAAAAAGAAACTGTCGGTGCTGGGAAGACCGCATTTTGCCCCGCTGGAATTTGTCGGTCGGCATTCCCTGGGAATTTACCTGCTCCATCAGCCGGTGCTCTATGGGATTTTGACACTGCTCTTAGGCTAGAAAACTGGATTTTGCCCATTTCTGCGCGAGAGAACAAAGCTTCTTATTGTTGAAATTTCAAGGAACGGTGGTATACTTTAAGTACATATAAAAACAAAGGAGGAGGGGACTATGAAACATATTCTTATCAAATGGAATGAGATCAGTCTGGTGAAGAGAATCATAGGAGGGTTGATCGTAGGAATTCTGTTGGGGCTTGTGGTACCTCAGTTTACGGTCATCTCTCTGTTGGGAGATTTGTTTGTAGGGGCGTTGAAAGCGGTGGCTCCTCTGCTGGTGTTGTTTTTGGTCATGGGAGCTCTGGCGCGGCATAAAGAGGGAAAACAGACCAATATGAAGCTGGTTGTGATTCTCTATATTTGTGGTACGTTTCTGGCGGGCTGTGTGGCTGTAGCCGCCAGTTTTTTATTTCCTATTACGCTGACATTGAGCAAAGGTGTGGAGGATATGGCTGCTCCAGGAGGAGTCGGAGAAGTCCTTAAAGCGCTGTTGATGAATCTGGTATCCAATCCGGTGGATGCCTTAGTGAATGCCAATTATATCGGAATTCTGGCCTGGGCGGTTTTGCTGGGACTGGCCCTGAAGAAATCCTCAGCCGGCACAAAGAAGGCGATTGAAAATATCTCTGACGCGTTGTCACAGATTGTCAAGTGGGTGATTAGCTGCGCACCTTTTGGAGTTATGGGCTTGGTGTTCACTACAATTTCTCAGCAGGGGCTGGAAGCTCTGCTCAGCTATGGGCGTCTGATTCTACTTTTGGTGGGAAGTATGGCCTTTGTGGCTTTTGTGGTAAATCCGATTATTGTCTATTTGGGAATTCGCAAAAATCCATTTCCACTGGTACTGAGGTGCCTGAAGGAGAGCGGAATTACAGCTTTCTTTATGAGAAGCTCAGCGGCTAATATTCCGGTAAATATGAAATTATGTGAGGATTTGGGATTGGATGAGGACACCTATTCTGTGTCGATTCCGCTGGGAGCCACTATCAACATGGGAGGTGCTTCTGTTACGATCTCTGTGTTGGCTTTGGCGGCTGCGAATACAATGGGGATTCAGGTGGACTTTGGAACAGCACTGATTCTGTGCGTGTTGTCTGCGGTCAGTGCTTGCGGAGCATCTGGGGTGGCAGGAGGCTCTCTTTTATTGGTACCACTGGCATGTAGTCTGTTTGGAATATCAAATGATGTAGCGATGCAGGTAGTGGGAGTGGGCTTTATCGTAGGAGTCATTCAGGATTCCTGTGAGACGGCGCTGAATTCATCCACAGATGTTCTTTATACGGCAGTCGCGGAATTGTCTAGAAGGAGGAAACAAAACACATGAAAACGATCGGAATGGTGGGAGGATTGAGTTGGGAATCTTCCATAGAATATTACAAAATTGTCAATGAGGAGTCAAACAAAGCGTTAGGTGAGGATAATACGGTTCAGAGTATCATGTACACGGTGAACCTTCATGAGATGATTGGACACATGGAGAGAGGGGAACATGAGATTTTGTGCAGGAAATTGACAGAAGTGTGTCAATCCTTAGAGCGAGCTGGGGCAGACTGTGTGCTTTTGTGCACCAATACGATGCACGCATTCGCAGAGCAGATTCAGGAGTGTTTATCGGTGCCACTTCTCCACATCGCCGACGCGGTAGGGGAGGAGATACAGGAGAAAGGATTGGATACCATAGGATTGATGGGAACTCCTTTTACCATGGAGATGCCCTTTTACAAGAACCGACTGGAAGAAAAATTTGGAATTCATGTCGTTACTCCAAAAGAGAGCGAGTATGCAAAGATTTACAGAGTGATCACCGATGAGCTGACTTTTGGAGTATTGCGGCAGGAATCCAGGGAATATTACCAGTCGGTGATTCAGGAGTTGGAGACGTCTGGTGCTCAGGGTGTGATCTTAGGGTGTACAGAGATTCCGCTTCTGATTAAGCAAAAGGATGCGAAGATACCAGTCATCGATTCCACCACGGCCCACGCGAAGGCAGCCGTGCAGTTTGCGCTTCAAGACTGAGAATGAGAGGATATATTATGAATCAAAAAGAGAGAATGTTGGCGGGCCTTCCCTATAAGGCTTGGTTAGATGGACTCAGTGAGGAACGGTTGGAGACGAGAAAGAAAATCTTTAAGTACAATGGTCTGACGCCGGAACAGTCTGAAGAGCAGGACCGCTTGATCAGAGAGATTCTGGGAAAATGCGGGGAAAGCGTTTACATAGAACAGCCATTTCGGTGCGACTATGGAAGTAATATTGAGGTGGGAGAGAACTTTTACGCGAACTATAATCTGACAGTTTTAGACGTGGCGAGAGTTCGGATTGGGAAAAATGTGATGTTTGGTCCTAATGTTTCTATTTATACTGCGGGGCATCCGATACACCCGGATTCTAGAAATTCTGGATATGAGTATGGAAAGGAAGTCACGATTGGAGATAATGTGTGGCTTGGAGGAAACGTGGTGGTCAATCCAAATGTGCATATCGGGGACAACGTGGTTGTTGGAACTGGCAGCGTGGTGACCAGGGACTTGCCGGACAATGTGATTGCCGTGGGGAATCCTTGTAGAGTTTTGAGGGAAATCACAGAGGAGGACAGAAAGTTTTATTTTCGAGATCAGGAATTTGACGTGGATGATTACAATGATGGAGTTCAGGATATCAGCAACCTGAAAGGGTAAAAGAGAAAGGAAGATGAGATGGCAGATCAGGATGGTTTACTGTTAAGGGCTCTCCAGTATGAGGAAGGACATCCCCGCAGAAGTGGGCATATTTTGAAGGTTCTGGCCTTGGCAGGGATGATTGGACGGGAGGAAGGACTGTCTGAGGAAGAACAGATGATTCTGGAAGCGGCTGCGATACTCCATGACATTGGCATAAAGCACTGTAAGGAAAAGTATGGAATTGCCAGCCAGGAGCTTCAGAAAAAGGAGGCTCCTGCCATAGCCAAAGAATTTTTGAACGATTGCGGTTATCCGGCCTCGTGGGTGGAGAAGATCACGCGGTTCATTCAGGTGCACCATGACTATGACCATATTGATGGCATGGAATGTCAGATTCTGGTGGAGGCAGATCTATGGGTAAGTGCTTTGGAAGAGGAATGGACTCAGGAGAAGATACAGGAAAGAGCAAAGCTCTTTCGCACGGAGACCGGAAAAGTATTATTTTTTAACCTGATAAAATAAGATTTCAGGTTGTGTTTGGAAGCGGAGAGTGTTATACTGAATTCAGCAGGAGACCCGGAAGAGTTGTCTGACAGGAATCCGCAGAATTTGAATATGTAATAACCAATCGTGCTGAAAGACGATGGGCGTGGCCCGGAGTGTAAAGGTGAGCGGACAGAGACTTTTACAGGAGATATTATACCCTTTTGCCGAATGGTGAAAGGGTTTTTTATATGATAGGAAAGACTTTGTCACGCCGATGAGTGAAAATGTCTTCCTATCATACAAAATATCACAAGATCGTACTGCGACGAAAGAGAAGTTGTCGTTAAAGTGACCCGCCGCAGGCGGAGAATCCTGCAAACAGGATTCTTTTTTATGTTAGAGGAATTTCACCACAAAGCGGTGTTGCGTCGGCACGCAAAGTGAGCTATGCCCCTCAAAAATTGAGGGGATGGGAGCCGGAAGTGGGCTTGCCCACTTTTTATGGGATAGGGGGAATTTTATGACAAACAGGGAGAAAATTGACTGGCTGGCCAAAGGCCAGCTGCTGTCAGAGGAGGAACTGGCAGGGCTGTTGAGAAGCAAGACGGAGGAAGACCGGCTGTACGCGGCAGGTCTGGCCAGGACCTTGACAGACAGGTATTATGGAAGAAAGATTTATTTTCGTGGGCTGATAGAGTTCACAAATTACTGCAAGAACAATTGCTATTACTGTGGAATACGGGCTGGAAATGCGAATGTGGTGAGATACCGGATGAAGCCGGAGGAGATCTATGCCTGCTGTGACTGGGGATATCGGGCGGGCTTTCGTACCTTTGTGCTTCAGGGAGGGGAGGACCCTTATTTCGACGATGAAAAAATCGTGGAATTGGTGAGCACAATCCGAGACAGATACCCGGACTGTGCGATTACACTGTCCATCGGTGAGAAAAGCAAGGAGAGCTATCAGAGGTATTTTGATGCAGGTGCGAACCGCTATCTGCTGCGCCATGAGACTGCCTGTCCGGAGCATTACCGGAAGCTTCACCCACCTCAGCTAAGCTTGGAGAATCGTCTGCGGTGTCTGCGGGATTTAAAAGATATTGGCTATCAGACAGGCTGCGGGATGATGGTAGGTTCCCCCTACCAGACAGAGGAGAATTTGGCGCAGGACTTGCTGTACATCGGTGAATTTCGGCCTGAGATGGTGGGAATCGGACCGTTTATTCCTCATCATGACACTTGTTTTCGAGATTGCCAGGCGGGGACATTGGAGGATACTCTGTTTCTTTTGAGTTTAATTCGTCTGATTCATCCGAGAGTCCTGCTGCCTGCGACCACGGCGCTGGGAACGATTGTGGCTGACGGCAGGGAACAGGGGATTTTGGCGGGGGCCAATGTGGTGATGCCGAATATCTCGCCTACGGATATGAGAAAAAATTATTTATTATATGACAATAAGATAGGGACTCAGGATGATGCCGCCGAGAGTCAGAGAAGGCTGGAGGAATCCATCGCGGCTATCGGCTATCAGGTGGTGTCAGACCGGGGAGACTATTGTTGGGAGGATAAGGTATGATTAAGATGGCAATTTATGGGAAAGGCGGGATTGGAAAGTCCACGACGGCTTCGAACCTGTCTTTGGCCTTCGCGAAAATGGGGCTGAAGGTCATGCAGATTGGCTGCGACCCCAAGGCAGATTCCACGAGTTATCTCCACGGGAATCACTCCGTGGATACGGTCTTGGATTTGATTCGAAAGAAGGGTAAGAGTGTGCCCTTGGAAGAACTGGTCACAGAAGGCGCAGGAGGAGTTCTCTGCGTGGAAGCAGGAGGACCGACTCCAGGAATGGGCTGTGCGGGGAGAGGAATCATCGCAGCTTTGGAGACTTTGGAAGAAAAGGATGCCTTTGAGATTTATGAACCGGATATCGTGCTCTATGATGTATTAGGGGATGTGGTCTGCGGAGGATTCGCGATGCCTATCCGTGAGGGTTACGCGGAAAAAGTGTTTTTGCTGACTTCAGGAGAGAACATGGCTATTCACGCCGCAGCAAATATTGCCATGGCCGTGGAAAATTTTGAGGACAGAGGATACGCTTCGCTGGGCGGGATTATCCTAAACAGCCGTAACGTTCCCAGAGAGAGGGAAAAAGTCCAGGAGCTGGCAGAGGATATTCATTCAGAGATTGTGGGTATTCTGCCTTTCAGCGAGGAGGTACAAAAGGCAGAGGAACAACGTAAAACGGTGATGGAGGCGTTTCCAGATGGAGAGATGGCAGCTAGATATCAGGAGCTGGCTAGGCAGGTGCTGACCGCCTGCAAAAAGGAGGAAGTATGAGAGCACTGGGGGAATTGGACGAGAGAGGAGCTTGTGTGACTATTGAGGAGGCAAAGTTTCCGGCACCTTTCGTATCGGGACTGGAATACGCGGCGCCAGCTAGGGGCACTTGGAACATTGTTCATATAGGGATGCTGCTGCCGGAGAGTCATCAGATTTTCGTTTGTGCCCAGGCATGTCTAAGAGGTGTGGTGTTGACGGCTGCCGAGATGGGCGCGTCAGATAGATTCTCCACGATTTCCGTGGAAGATCACAACCTTCTGGATGGAGATATGGAGACTCTGATTATCGAGGGGACCACCGATATTTTAAACCGGATGCCTGAGAGACCTAGGGCCGTACTGATCTATACAAGCTGTGTGCACCACTTCATAGGCTGTGATTTGGACTATGTATATCGAAGACTCAGAGAGAAATTTCCAGACGTGGATTTTACAGACTGCTATATGAATCCCATTATGAGAAAAAGCAAGATGACTCCGGACTCCAAAATGCGGATGCAGCTTTATAGCCTGATTCATGAGAGAATGACCCCGGTCAGGAAGGTGAATTTTATTGGAAACAATGAGCTCACTCAGGAGAGCAGTGAGTTCGTTCAGATGCTTCGAGGAGCAGGCTATGAAATCGGAGATATCTGTCTGTGCAGAACTTATGAAGATTATCAGAAGTTGGGGGAGAGTCAGCTTAATATTACTTGCAATCCAGCCGCAGTGGCTGCGGCAAAAGAATTGGAAAGAAGGCTGGGAATTCCTCATCTTCATTTGCCGTTGTCTTATGATTATGAGGAGATCGACGAGAATTTGCAAAAACTGTCTCAGTACCTGAAGATGGAACTTCCGAATCTTGACATTCTGCGTCGGAAGGCGGAAGAAGAGTTGGCTGAGACTGCGAAAGAGCTGAAAGGCGTGGCAGTGGCTGTCGACTATACGGCTACTAGCCGCCCGCTGGGACTGACAAAGCTTTTGATTTCGCATGGAATATCTGTGAAGGAGGTCTATGCGGACAATTTTATTGAACCTGAGAGATCTGCGTTTGAATGGCTGCAAGCAAACGCGCCTGAGTTGAAATTGTATGCGACTGTCCAGGTGAAAATGGGGATGCTGCCCCACAGCAAGGCGCAGGAGCACGGCGGAAGGCTTTTGGCGATTGGACAGAAGGCGGCTTGGTATACCGGGACGAAATTTCTGGTGAATATGGTGGAAGGTAGCGGACTACTGGGATACGACGGAGTGATTTGTCTGGCCCGCTGGATGCGCGAGGCGGCAAAGAAGGAGGCTGATGTGGAGAAGATTATACAGGTAAAAGGATGGGGGTGTTGTGGATGAACCAGGTGAATCGAATATTATCCACTTATACGGCGGATGTGTCAGGAGTGTGTTCGGCTCTCTATGAGATGGGCGGTATGACGGTTATGCATGACGCATCTGGGTGTAATTCCACCTACAACACTCACGACGAACCACGCTGGTACCACATGCCGAGTATGGTGTATATCACCGGACTCTCGGAGATGGAGGCTGTGTTGGGGGATGAAGAGAAGACAGTCAGGGATGTCGTGGACGCAGCCAGACAGCTCAGTCCCCGTTTTGTAGCGCTGGCGGGAACTTTGATCCCTACGATGATGGGGACAGACTTTCCAGGACTGGCTAGGATGATCGAGAGACGGAGTGGGATTCCCTCTTTTGGTTTTTCCACTACGGGGATGAGTTCTTATGTAAAAGGAGTGTCGACGGCTCTCGCGGGAATCGCGAAACGTTTCTGCCCGGATGAGGTGGAGAAGTTGCCGCGAGGAGAGCACCCCAGTGTAAATCTGTTGGGCGTCACACCGCTGGATTTCTCTGTGACCGGCACGGTGGAGGCTATGAGAGAGCTGCTGGAGGAGGCAGGCTGTCCGGTGGTGAGCTGCTGGGCAATGGGAAGCTCCTGGGAAGAACTGATGGAGGCAGGAAGAGCCCAAGTGAATTTAGTGGTGTCTTCGGCGGGAATGGCTTTGGCGAAAGTGCTGAAAGAAAAGTATGGAATCCCTTATGTGGTGGGGCTTCCCACCGGAGAAGGGATGACAAAAGAGGTGCTGGCGGCTTTGGATATCGCGGCAGAGACCGGAAAAGACCAAAGGCCAGCCGGCGGGAGGAGAATTTCTGAGGAGAAATGGGAGAGTAAGCCTGTCCTGGTGATAGGAGAGGCTGTCTGGGCGGCATCCATGTGCCGCGGCTTGGAGCTGGACTTTGGGCTGCCGGCGAGAGCACTGTGTCCTTTGGAGCTGGATGCCGGTGTACTAGACCGGTCAGACGGCCGTTGTACCGGTGAGGTGGAGATTTCTAGGGAGATGAAACAGGCTTCTTTGGTGATTGCAGATCCTCTATACAAAGGAGTGCAGCCAAAAGACGTACCTTTTTTGGGATTTCCTCATGAGGGTTATTCAGGAAGAATCTGGAGAAGAGAGATTCCTGTGTTTGTGGGAACTTCGTGGAATGAATGGATGAGAAAAGGAGTAGAAAGATGAAGAAGAAGCTAATGGCGATGATGATGTGTCTGACGTTGACCGTGGGGACTTTCGCTGGCTGCGCCGGCGGTGAGACAAAAGAGGCAGAGGACTCTAAGACAGAGGAGATGTCGGATAAAGATTCGGAGCAGGAAGTGAGCAAGGATACAATTACAATCACAGACCATGCGGACCGGGAGGTGGAAGTGCCAGCCGAGATCAACCGAATCGTAGTGGCTGACATTTACCCCATGGCCTCCGTGCTGACTGTATTTTTGGGGTCTGCAAAGAAGCTGGTGGGAATCGACCCCGTGTGTATGAGCGCCGCCGAGTCTGGACTGCTAGGAGAGCTGTTTCCAGAGATTCTGGATGCAGATACTAGCTTTATGAATGGGGCAGATCTGAATGTGGAGTCGCTGCTGGCTTTAGAGCCGGATGTAGTTTTTTGTAGCGCTGGAAACAGTGAGCTGATCTCCACGCTGGAAAACGCACAGATTCCGGCTGTGGGCATCTCTCCTAGCAAGTGGGACTATGATATTTTGGAGACTTACGATCAGTGGACGGCTCTTTTGAGTCAGATGTTCCCTGAGAACAGTAATAAGAGTGAGGAGATCTCAGCTTACAGCAAAGAAGTGTATGAGCAGGTGCAGGAAATGGTAAAAGATATTCCACAGGAAGAGAAAAAGAAGGTTTTATTCCTGTTCCAGTATGATGACCAGCAGATGGTCACTTCCGGAAAGCATTTTTTCGGCCAGTTCTGGTGTGATGCTGTGGGAGCTTTGAATGCGGCAGAAGAGATAGAGGTGGACAATTCCAATGCGGTTATTAATATGGAGCAGGTATACCAGTGGAATCCGGATGTGATTATTATCACGAATTTTACGCCGACTCAGCCGGAAGACCTGTATCATAACGCCGTGGGAGGTGACGATTGGAGCACAGTGAAAGCGGTACAGGATAAACAGGTCTATAAGATGCCTCTGGGAACCTACCGCAGCTATACGCCTAGTGCGGACACTCCTGTGACGCTGTACTGGATGGCTAAGACAGTATATCCAGATCTCTTTCCAGATTTGGATATCACGAAGGAAGTAAAAGATTACTATCAGGATTTGTACCAGGTGAGTCTGACAGACGACCAGATTGAAAGAATGTACAATCCTTCCTCGGCAGCAGCCGAAAATTTTGACTGACGGTTTGGAGAACGTAAGATGGAACATTCCAGAAAGTGGTTTGTCGGATGGGCGATAGGGATTGTAACGGCGATTGTGCTGTTTTCCCTGGCTGCTCTGACGATGGGAAGATATGAAATTACGTTGGGGCAGATCTGGTCGGTGTTCTTTCCGAAGGCCGGGCAGGAAGTGTCCGGCACTGTGGAAAATGTGGTGTTGAATGTGCGCTTACCCAGAATTGGCCTGGCTCTGCTGGCAGGAGCGGGCCTTAGCAGCGCAGGAGGAGCGTTTCAGGCGCTGTTTGCGAATCCACTGGCGACTCCGGACACGCTGGGAGTAGCGACAGGAGCATCCTTTGGCGCGGTGCTGGCTATTTTGTTTGGCTGGCCTTCCATGGCGATTCAGACCAGCGCGTTGGCTGCAGGGCTTTTGGCTGTCGCCCTGGTCTATATGGTTAGCAGGCCCAAAAAAGGCGGCGGACGGGCGTCCGTGGTGATGATTGTTTTAGCAGGAATGGTTGTGGGTTCTTTATTTTCAGCTCTGGTATCGCTGGTAAAGTACGCGGCAGACCCGCAGGATGTGCTACCTACGATCACTTTCTGGCTGATGGGAAGTTTATCCAGTACGACAAAGGAGACTTTGGTGCTGGGAGCTCCGTTTATCTTGGCGGGCATGGCGTTGCTGTTTTTATTCCGCTGGAAGCTAAACGCGATGACGCTGTCCGAGGAAGAGGCGATTTCCCTGGGAATATCCGTGAAAAAAATTCGTGCGGTGGTGGTGCTGGCGGCTGCGATGATTACTGCTTCCGTTGTGTCCATGTGCGGATTGATTGGCTGGGTAGGGCTTTTGATTCCTCACATCTGCCGGATGCTGTTTGGAAGCAATAATCAGAGGGTGATTCCGGCCAGTATGGGGCTAGGAGCTATTTTCATGCTAGTGATTGACACGGCGGCTCGCTGTATGTTGTCGGCAGAGATACCAGTTTCGATTCTCACTGCGATTATTGGCGCGCCATTTTTTATCATTCTTCTGAGAAGAACAGGAGGGATTGCTCAATGAAATTTGAAGTGAGGGATGGCTGCTTTTGCTATGAAAAGGGAAGAGAAATTCTTCGGAATATATCTTTCGTGTTTGAGGAAGCAGGGATTTTGTCTGTGCTGGGCGCGAATGGAGCCGGAAAGACTACGTTGATGAAATGCATGCTGGGACTACTGCCTTGGACTAGCGGAGGGTCCTATCTGGATGGGAAGGACATCCGGGATATTCGGCAGAAGGAATTTTGGAGACGGGTAGGTTATGTGCCTCAGGCGAAATATCCTTCCTTTGTCTATACGGTCGGGGAACTAGTGGTCATGGGGCGCAGTGCGCATTTGGGGCCGTTTGCCCAGCCGGGGGCGAAAGACTGGGAAAGAGTGGATGAGAGTTTGGAGACAGTGGGAATCGCTCATCTAAAGAACAAATTGTGCAATCAGATCAGCGGAGGAGAGTATCAGTTAGCATTGATAGCCAGGGCGTTGGTCACGGAGCCCTCTTTGCTGATTCTGGATGAGCCGGAGTCGAATCTGGATTTCAAAAATCAGATGATTGTGCTGGAAGTGTTAAAGAGGCTGTGCGGTGAAAAAAAACTGTCCGCAATTATCAATACCCATTTTCCAGAACATGCGGTGGAAATTTCCAGCCGGGCCCTGCTGTTGATGAAAGATGGTAGGTCTGTATATGGAAAGGCCGGGGAGATACTCGGAGAACAGTATTTGGAGGAGGTCTTTCAGGTTCCGGTGAGAGTGAGGACGATTTCACTGCCGGAGAGAGACTATACCTGTGTGATGGCGCTGCCGCCTGGCAGTGGAAGTTAAGAATATAAGAGGGAAAATTGTATGGAAACGAGAATTGCATTGATAGGAATTATCGTGGAGGATGGACAGGCAGCGGAGAAGATCAATCGGATTCTGCACGATTATAGCCGCTGCATTATTGGACGGATGGGACTTCCCTACCGGGAGCGGGAAATCTCAATTATCAGTATTGTGATGGATGCGCCCAACGAGACGATCAGTGCGCTGTCCGGCAAACTTGGCATGATTCCAGGAGTCAGCACAAAGACTCTGTACTCAAAATTGCCAAAGGATGAATCTAGAAAATAGAAAGAGAGATAGTATAAGAGGCCGCATATCTGCAAACTATGAAGATATGCGGCTTTGTTGTGTGCTGTCCGCGGTATTGCAGCGATGTGCAAAGTGCTGTGCTTCTGAACAAGAGGTGTACGATACTTAGGACTCAAACAAGAACGAAAATTGTACTTTTCTGTACTTTGTATACCTTGTATATTTGAAGGAATGGAAAATTTGCATATTTCACAAAAAAAGCGGAGTAAACAACAAAAATAAGGAAAGAGTTGATAAAAGTTTACTATAATAATTCTGGGGATTTTCGATGTGTTTTATGCAAATTGGCGAACTTTGACGAGGGAAATTGTTAAAAGATAGTTTATTTTTTCTATTGATTTTTCAAGGGGTGGGAGTAAAATATAAGAATCTTGGAGTAGGCCGTTTAGAGGGCTCGGCCTGACCGGGATAAGGACATTTTTAGAGGGCTTAAAGCCTGGAGACTATAAGCAAAAGGGAGGGACATGAGACGGGAAATATATCAGAGCGTTTAATAGAAGAGCTGAATTGCAAAACTGCGTTTGAGATTCCAGTATTTGGGGGAATACCGGTTTCAGAGTCGGTTGTTGTTACTTGGATTATCATGGCAGTTATGACCATTTTGGCGATTCTTCTGGTTCGGAATCTGAGGGTGGAAAATGTCAGCAAAAAGCAGCTTTTGTTGGAAGCAGCCATCAGTTTTTTCCAGAAGTTTTTTATGGGTGTTCTGGGAGAACGGGGCAAACGGTATGTTCCCTATATGATTACGATTACCCTATTTATAGGGTTCGCGAATATAGTCGGGATATTTGGCTTTGTTCCACCTACAAAGGATTTGAATGTGACGGCAGGACTGGCGATTATGAGTATTTTGCTGGTCGAGTATGCCGGTATACATCAAAGCGGCGTAAAGGGGTGGCTGAAAAGTTTTGCGAAACCCACGCCGGTGATGCTTCCCATTAATATAATGGAGATAGCAATTCGTCCGACTTCGCTGTGTATGCGACTATTCGGAAATATTTTAGGCGGATTTATCATCATGAAATTAGTAGAATTTGTGGTACCGGCAGTGATACCAGCATTTTTGAGCTTGTATTTTGATTTCTTTGATGGATTTATTCAGGCCTATGTATTTGTATTCTTGACCTCATTGTTTATCAGTGAAGCTATAGAATAGAATACGGCTGTTGTTGAGAAGACAGCTGCAATTTAGAGAACGCAGGCGGTCCTGTCTGGTCTGCCGGCAAATCAGGCAAAAGATATTATTATTTTAGGAGGAAAAAAGTTATGTCTACAATGTTGATTGCAATCGGAGCGGCGCTTGCTGTACTTACAGGTATCGGAGCAGGAGTGGGAATTTCAAAGGCAACTGCAACGGCAGTGGATGCAATTGCGAGACAGCCGGAGGCAGAAGGTAAGATCAGATCTACTTTGCTACTGGGCTGTGCTCTGGCAGAGGCAACCGCGATCTATGGTTTTGTTATCGCTTTGTTGATTATTATTATGTTATAAGAAAGGCGGGTGAGATAGGTGATTCAGCTTAATATCAACCTACTCTTCACCATCATCAACCTGCTGGTTTTGTATTTTTTGATGAAGAGATTTTTGATTGGCCCGATCATGAGAGTCATGGACCAGCGCCAGACAATGATCGAAGAAGGACTTGAAAATGCCCGAAACAGTCAGAAAGAGGCAGAAGAATTAAAAGTGAAGTATGATGAGAATCTGCAGCATGTACATGTGGAGTGCGAGGCGATTTTGGAAGATGCCAAGAAGAGAGCTCAAAAGGAGTCAGAGCGTATGCTCCAGGAAGCACAAAACACTGCGCAGCAGATTCAGGTAAAAGCTCGGGAGGATATCCAAAGAGAGAAAGACCAGACTGTGAAGGAATTGCAGACTCAGGTGGCTCAGCTTGCTTTGGCGGCTGCTATGAAGGTCAGCGGGGACAAGAGCAGTCAAGAGCAGGATTTAGAGCTATACGATCAATTTTTGAAAAAAGCAGGTGGTGCCTATGGTACAGACAACCATTAGTTATGTAAAAGTTCTGTATGAACTGGGAATGGAGCTGTCTGTGATCCAAGAGGCGGAGAGAATTCTGAACGATGTTCCGCAAATTCAGGGGGTATTGGGAAATCCGACAATCTCCCGTGAGGCAAAGGATAGAGCCATCTCTAGAATTTTTCCAAAGGAAATTCAGAATTTTATCAAAGTCGTGAACGTTCATGGAAAGACGGCATTGCTCCAGGAGATCTTTCAAGGATATGAAGAATATAGGAAAAAATGCCAGGAAATCATGACGGCCAGGCTTATCTATGTGACCAAACCTACCCAGAAACAGATGGATGAAATGAAACAGTTTTTGTGTAACCATTTCGGAAAAAAGCAGGTGCTCTTGGAATTGATAGAGGACCCGTCTTTGCTGGGAGGGTTTATTTTGCAGGCGGACGACCATGAGTATGATTGGAGTTTGCGTGCGCGTTATCAGAGACTTGGAGAAAAATTAATGCGGAGGTGAATGAAGTGAGTTCGATTAGTTCCGATGAGATTATTTCCATCCTGAAAGAAGAGATCGAAAATTATGAGGAAGTCTGCAAGGATCAGGAAGTGGGAACGGTCATCTCCGTGGGAGATGGAATCGCGACAATTTATGGAATTGACCATGCTATGTACGGTGAAATCGTGACTTTTGAGAACGGTTTAAAAGGAATGGTACAGGATGTTCGTCAGAACAGTATTGGATGTATTTTGTTTGGAAGTGATGAAGGAGTCCGCGAAGGCACAAAGGTGGCTAGGACTCAGAGGAAGGCTGGTATCCCGGTGGGAGATGCCTTTATAGGTAGGGTTGTGAATGCTCTGGGAGCGCCAATCGATGGAAAAGGAGATATTAAGGAGAGCGACTACCGTCCAGTGGAACAGGAGGCACCGGGAATCATCGACAGAAAATCGGTCAGTGTTCCGTTGGAGACAGGAATTTTGTCCATTGACTCCATGTTTCCCATTGGCCGTGGACAGCGTGAGCTGATTATCGGGGATAGACAGACTGGTAAGACTTCTATCGCGATTGATACAATCTTGAACCAGAAGGGAAAAGAGGTAATTTGTATCTATGTGGCCATTGGACAGAAAGCATCCACGGTGGCAAAGACTGTGTCTACTTTAGAGAAATATGGTGCGATGGATTACAGTATTGTGGTTGCCTCTACAGCCAGTGAGTGTGCACCTCTTCAGTACATTACCCCTTATGCGGGGACTGCAATGGCGGAGTATTTTATGTATCAGGGGAAAGATGTGCTGATTGTCTATGATGATTTATCTAAGCATGCGGTGGCTTACCGTGCGCTTTCCTTGTTGCTGGGACGTTCGCCGGGACGAGAAGCTTATCCTGGAGACGTTTTTTATCTGCACTCAAGACTTTTGGAACGTTCGAGTCGTCTGAGTGAAGAAGCCGGTGGCGGCTCTATCACAGCGCTGCCGATCATTGAGACTCAGGCCGGGGATGTTTCAGCCTATATTCCTACCAATGTAATTTCCATTACAGACGGACAGATTTTTTTGGAAGCGGATCTGTTTTTCGCAGGCATGCGCCCGGCTGTCAATGTGGGTCTGTCTGTGTCCCGTGTGGGCGGAGCAGCACAGACTAAGGCTATGAAGAAAGCTTCAGGAAGTATTCGTATTGACTTGGCGCAGTACCGTGAGATGGAAGTGTTTACACAGTTTTCTTCTGATTTGGACGCGGCTACTAAGGCACAGCTTCAGTACGGTAAATGTCTGATGGAATTGTTGAAGCAACCGCTGTGCAATCCTCTTTCCATGGCAGACCAGGTTATTACGCTTGTGGTGGCTACCCATAAAATGATGGTGGATGTGGAGATCAAGCAGGTAAAGAAATTCCAGACGGATATGCTTCACTATTTTGATGTAAATCATCCTGAGATTGGTCAGGAGCTGACAGAGAAAAAAGTATTGACAGAGGAACTGGAGCAGAAAATTCTTCAGACAGCTGAGGAATTTAAGAAGAGCAGGTGAGACTATGGCAAATGAAAAAGAGATTCAGGCTAGGATGAAAAGCATTCAGGATACCATGAAGATTACAAATGCCATGTATCTGATTTCCTCATCAAAGCTGAAAAGAGCGAAGACTGTTTTGGGAAATGCGGAGCCGTATTTCTATGGAATACAGTCTGCGATTGCCAGAGTTTTACGCCATGTGCCAGATATGACACATGAGTTCTTTAACAAGCGGGCGGATAAGCAAGGCGAGGAACGCAGGATTGGGTTGGTTGTGGTGACTGCTGATAAGGGATTGGCGGGAGCCTATAATCACAATATCATAAAATTGGCAGAAGCGGAGCTGGCCAGAGCAGGCCATGGCAAGTTGTATGTGTTGGGTATTGTGGGGCAGCAATATTTCGGAAAGAAAAAAGATGTGGATATGGATAAGGATTTCCAACAGAATATTCAAAAACCCAGTCTGCATCAAGCCAGAGAGCTTTCTGAGTTGATTGTGGAGAGCTATCTGGAAGGAGAATTGGATGAGGTTCGTATCATTTATACCAAGGTCATCAATGCTGTGCAGATGGAGACTGTCGTTCAACAGCTGCTTCCTCTTGAGAAAGAAGAGGTTGTAGAGCGGAATATTCCTTTGGATTTGCACCGGGAACTTATCACTCTGTACCCTTCACCGGAGGCAGTACTGGATTATATGATACCGAATTATTTGACAGGCCTGATCTATGGATGTCTGGTGGAAGCCTATGCCAGCGAGCATAATTCGCGAATGATGGCGATGCAGTCGTCCACAGACAACGCGAAGGAAATGCTGAGAGATCTGTCTATTCAGTTTAACCGTGCCAGACAGGCAGCGATCACCCAAGAGATCACAGAGGTGATCGCGGGAGCAAAAGCACAGAAAAGGAAGTGAGAAGCATGAACGTTGGAAAGATTGTACAGGTCATGGGACCTGTTGTAGACGTAGAGTTTAAAGACGGCGAACTTCCAAGTATCCAGGATGCCCTGAAGGTGAACAACGGAGGAAAAGAGTGTGTGATGGAGGTTTCTCAGCATATGGGAAATCATATTGTGCGCTGTATCATGTTGTCTGCCAGTGAGGGGCTTTGCAGGGATATGGAAGTGACTGCCACAGGCAGTGGAATTCAGGTGCCTGTGGGAGATCAGGTGCTGGGCCGCCTGTTCAATGTGCTTGGACAGACGATTGACGGTAAGGAGCCGTTGGATAACGCGGAACACTGGGAGATACACCGGGAGCCCCCCACTTTTGAGGAGCAAAGTCCAGTGGTAGAGATTCTGGAAACTGGGATTAAGGTTATTGATCTTCTGGCTCCCTATGCGAAAGGCGGTAAGATTGGTCTGTTCGGCGGCGCCGGAGTAGGAAAGACCGTACTGATTCAGGAGCTGATTCAGAATATCGCCACAGAACACGGCGGATATTCTATTTTTACCGGTGTGGGAGAGCGTTCCAGAGAGGGTAACGATCTGTGGACGGAGATGAGTGAGTCCGGCGTTATCAAGAAGACTGCTCTGGTATTTGGACAGATGAACGAGCCGCCGGGAGCGCGTATGCGTGTAGCGGAGACAGGTCTGACAATGGCGGAGTATTTCCGTGACAAGGAAAACCAGGATGTACTTCTGTTTATTGATAATATTTTCCGTTTTGTGCAGGCAGGTTCGGAGGTGTCTGCACTGCTGGGCCGTATGCCATCCGCGGTTGGTTATCAGCCAACTTTGGCAAATGAGATGGGCGCTCTGCAAGAGAGGATTGCATCTACGAAAAATGGTTCTGTCACATCTGTGCAGGCGGTCTATGTGCCAGCCGATGACTTGACGGACCCAGCGCCGGCCACTACCTTTGCTCATCTGGATGCGACGACGGTGCTTTCCAGAAAGATTGTGGAACAGGGTATTTATCCGGCCGTGGACCCGCTGGAGTCTACGTCACGTATTCTGGAGGCGGATGTGGTCGGAGAAGAGCACTATGAGACGGCCAGAAAAGTGCAGGAGATTTTGCAGAAGTATAAGGAACTGCAGGATATCATCGCGATTCTGGGTATGGAAGAGCTCTCTGAGGATGATAAGAAAATCGTATTCCGTGCCAGGAAGATACAGAAATTCTTGTCCCAGCCGTTCCATGTGGCGGAGACCTTTACCGGAATACCAGGTAAGTACGTGCCGTTGAAGGAGACAATTCGTGGCTTTAAGATGATTATCAATGGAGAGATGGATGAGTATCCTGAAAATGCTTTCTTCAACGTGGGAACCATTGATGAAGTAGTTGAGAAAGCGAAAGCTGAGATGTCTGAGGCATAAAGGAGGATGGCCATGGGTCTTACAGAGTCTACATTTGGACTGGAAGTCATTGCCAGTGACAAAGTCTTTTTTAGGGGGCAAGCTCAGGCGATGAACCTGCCGGTCATCGGAGGGCCGTGGATGATACTACCGCACCATGAGGACTTGATCGCGATCCTGGTGCCTGGCCTTATGACAATTCGCCAGGAGGATGGCACAGAGATGGAAGCAGTTGTCAGCAGTGGAATGGTAGAATTCGTCAACAACAGCGGCAAAATTTTTGTCCATTCAGCGGAGAATCCGGCAGATATTGACCGTGTGCGTGCTGAGGAGGCAAAGGCGAGAGCTGAGGAGAGGCTTCGCCAAAAGAGGAGCATTCAGGAGTACCATCTGAATGAAGCTGCGCTTTCCAGGGCCATGTCCAGGCTGAAAGCTGCCAGCAAATATGAATAATATGGATAGAAGACGATCTTCTGTGCTATAATGGCATGGAAGATCGTTTTTTTTGTTATAGGGTTTCCTATAACAAAAAAATGCTCCGCGAAAGATGCGCACGCCGCAATGAGGAATTTCACCGCAAAGCGGTGAAGCGGCGGCGCGTAAAGTGGGCTGAGCGCTTTAAGATTAACGAGGATGGGAAATTGAGATGAGCTTGCCCACTTTAATCTTATAGGGTTTCCTATAACAAAAAAATGCTCCGCGAAGGATGCGCACGCTGCAATGAGGAATTTCACCGCAAAGCGGTGAAGCGGCGGCGCGTAAAGTGGGCTGAGCGCTTTAAGATTAACGAGGATGGGAAATTGAGATGAGCTTGCCCACTTTAATCTTATAGGTTTCCGATAAAAAACTCCGCTAGGGATGCACATGACGCAATACGGCAGTGCTTCGGTTTGGAGAAGAGGTGTGATATGGAGAGTAGGAGAGAGGCGTTAGATAAGTTTCGTTCCACACAGCAGGAGAAACTGCGTCTGCGCATTGCGCTTCAAGAATTTTTGAGAGGGCAGGAACTTCCAGAGGCAGTGAGAGAAGAGTATGAGTGTTATCTCAGGAAAAGGCGGCGTCCAGCGGCGGAAGAGCTGATTCAGGCAGGCGAGGTCGCCGGCTTGAAGATTTTGAAGGACAGGAAAATTTTGGATTTGAACTTTCTGGATTTCTATCTGGAAAGAGCGAGAGCCTGCGGACAGACGGAGGTAGTGGCCTGGCTTTTGGGTCTGAAATATCGAGAAGGGTTTGCGGAGAAAGACTATGAACTTTGAGGACAGGGAAGATGACGGGGATTCAAGCAAAGAGAGATAAGATGGGCGGAGAAGAACGGTATGAACCGGAAATGCAGGGAGCAAGAGTCCTGCAGGTAATACGAAGCCGGCTTCAGCTAAAAATGCCGGAGTTTTCAGCCGCGTTCGGGTATTTTTCCTATTGTCCATCCTATGAGATTGAGGGCTTGGGCACAGATGGTGAAATTCTTTTTTATCATCCACAGGAGACGGTGAAAAAGTTTTTGGAGGAAGAGGAGACACTGCTGCGAGAATATTTTCATCTGGTGCTGCACCTGTTGTATCTCCATGTGCCTGCCTCTGGAAAGAAAAAGGAGGAGTTCTGGAATGCAGCCTGTGATTGGACCGTGGAATATCTCTCAGAAAAAGTCTATGAATTAGGAGCTCAGGGAGAGCCAGAGCTTATGAGGTCAAAGTGGTATGAGAAGCTAGAGGAGATATCCTTACCGGTGCAAGCGGATGAGGTTTATAGATGGCTTTTGAGGAATCCACAGGATGTGGCAGAGATACAAAAGGTTTTCCACCGAGACGATCATAGTCTGTGGAAAACGGAGAGTACAAACCGGGAGACTTGTGGAAAAAAGGGGGATTCCGGGGCTCAAGAAAGACTTGCGCGCATGGGAGAGGTGGCTCGCTGCTGGAACCAGATTCGGTCTCAGATTGGAATCCAAGCTCAGGAACAAAAGCGCAGAACCGGAGTCAAAAGCGGGACGGTGGAGGCGCTTCTGACATTGAAGAAAGAGAAAACTTATGATTATCGCAGCTTTCTGAGACGGTATGCAGTTTTTCGAGAGGAGCTTTTAATAGATATGGAGAGTTTTGACTATCTTCTGTATGTCTACAGCCGGGAACACTATGAAAAACTGCTGCTTTTGGAACCTCTGGAATCCATGGAGGTTCATCGGCTGGAAGAATTGGTGATCGCAATCGACACCTCCGGTTCCTGTTCGGGAGAGGTTGTACGACAATTTATGGAGGAAACCTATCAAATTTTGAGTTCTAGGGAGAGCTTTTTTAATAGGATGAATGTAATAATCATACAGTGTGATTCTATGATTCAGGGGTATACGAGAATACGCTCCCAGGAAGAGTGGAAAGCTTACGTACAGAATCTGAAAGTCCGGGGATTCGGCGGGACAGATTTTCGCCCGGTATTTCAGTTGGTGGAGAGAAAGAGAAAGCAAGGAGAGCTGAAAAACTTAAAAGGGCTGTTGTATTTCACGGACGGGGATGGGATTTTTCCGGAAAAGGGGCCTGACTATGAGACGGCATTTGTATTTTTGAACAGCCAGTATGAGAAGGGAAAGGCGCCGGACTGGGCAGTGAGACTGAATCTGAATCTGGACCTTTCGTCCACGGAGCAAAGGAGCAGGTCATGAATATCAAAGAGGCAAAAGAAGAAATCATTCATACGGTTCAGGCCTATACGGCAAAGGACGAGGAGGGGAACTACCGGATCTCGTCCAGACGCCAGAGGCCACTGTTGTTGATTGGGCCGCCGGGAATCGGAAAGACGGCAGTGATGGAACAGGCCGCCGCTCAGTGTGAGGTGGGGTTGGTGGCGTATACGATTACCCATCACACTAGGCAGAGCGCGGTGGGACTTCCTCTAGTGGAGAAAAAGGTATACGGGGGCAAGGAATATACAGTTACTGAGTATACAATGAGTGAGATTATCGCTGCTGTCTATGAGCAGATGGAACTGACGGGGAAGCAGGAGGGAATTCTGTTTATCGACGAGATTAATTGTGTATCAGAGACTTTGGCTCCGACTATGCTGCAATTTCTTCAGTGCAAAACCTTCGGGAATCATAAGATTCCCCAGGGATGGGTGATTGCGGCTGCGGGAAATCCCAGCGAGTATAATAAGTCGGCTCGAGAGCTGGATATGGTAACTCTGGATAGGGTGAGGTGCATCCAGGTGGAGGCAGATGTGAATGTTTGGAGAGAATACGCGCAAAGTGCCAACATTCATGGGGCGGTTCTCTCTTATCTGGAAGTAAAGCCGCAGAATTTTTACCACATGGAGGCCAAAGGAGAAGAGAGGCAGTTTGTCACAGCCAGGGGCTGGGAGGACTTAGCGGAACTTTTAAGGGAGTATGAGCGAATGAATATCCCAGTGACAGAAGATGTGATTGGTGAGTATCTGCAGTGCCCAGCCATCGCTGAGGATTTTGCCTCTTATTATCGGCTGTATCGGAGGTATCAGGGAGATTACCCCATGGGGGAGGTGCTGGACGGCACGATGGACCTTGCCCGCAGGCAGAAAATGAAGGAAAAACTGCAGCAGGCCAGAATTGACGAGAGGCTAGGAGCTGTTCAGCTGCTGCTGTCAGGAATTCATGGAACGCTCAGCCAGTATGAGGCTAAGAAAAAGACTCTGGATAGACTGCACCAGAAATTGACGACATTGACGACTTGGGGAGAGGGACGAAAGGAACAGGAAGCCCAGGTGATTTTTGCAGAGTTTATCAGACAGCAGGAATATGCGGTGCAGACACGCCGGCAGGCTGGTGTTCTAGGGGAGGAAGAGGAGAAGACAGAGGAGAGATGTCTGCGCACGCTGCGGCGAGCAGCCTATCAGGTCAAGGAACAGAGAAGCCAGGACTGGCAGGAAGGTTTCGAAGTGTTTAAGGCAGAATTTCAAAGAGAACTTTCTGGGCTTCGCAAGAAGGAAGGGGAGATCGCCGCAGCTATAGACCGGGCCCTGGAATTTGTGGAGGAAGTGTGGGGAGAGGGGCAGGAAATGTTGGTCTTTCTCACAGATCTCACACGAAGCGCAGACAGCGGAAAATATTTACAGTACCATCCTTGCCCCAGGTATTTTGCACACAGCGGTTTGTTGATGGTACAGGAGCAGGAGGAAAAGCTGCGCCGGCAGTTAGAGAAAATTTATCCGATGGGGGATATTCCCCCCATCAGATAAACGCTCCGCGAGAATGCGCAGGGATTCG
>UMLF01082581.1_pt1 | contig 45996 bp, 45 predicted proteins | sample 1966501 | NCBI WGS metagenome assembly UMLF01 (sample SAMEA4836194, study PRJEB28245) | human gut metagenome | biome: gut microbiome; material: fecal sample | place: Denmark | collected 2008 | reverse complement strand
ACCAAGGAAAATATGGGCTTGACCACATGGAAAAATGCTCCAGATGGTCGTATTCTCAAATCTGATACCCCGATTGCCAAAAACTATTTGGATGAAAAACAGATTCGTCAGTTGGAACGTGCTGTTACAGGATATTTTGATTACATAGAGGATTTGATTGAACGTGAAAACGTCTTTACTATGGAGGAATTTTCAAAAAGTGTGAACGAATTTCTTGCGTTCCGCAGATACGATATCTTGAAAGATAATGGATGTATTTCTCATAAGCAGGCAGTGGAGAAAGCATATCAGGAATATGATATTTTTAACAAGACACAGCCAATTGAATCTGATTTTGATAAGATAGTAAAAAGATTGGAAAAGAAAATTTAATTTCTTTTCAGGATTATGATACAATTACGGAAAACAGTTTTTTTAGAATCTGACAAATCGGGATTTGTTGAATTGAGAAAAAATGAAGAGAGAGGTAATTAAATGCAAAAAGAAGATGTTATTAAAAATTATTTCCAATCGTGGCTTGATAAAAACATCGAACCATTAGAAAACATTTTTTCTGATGACATTATTTATAGTGAGTGCTATGGACCGGAATATCACGGATTACCTCAAATCCTAAAGTGGTTTTCTGATTGGAATATAAAAGGTACAGTTTTGAAGTGGGAAATAAAAAAATTTATTCATCAAGGTTTGTTCACAGTTGTAGAATGGTATTTTGAATGTGATTATAACAATGAGATTAGTGGATTTGACGGAGTATCTATTATTGAATTTAATAAAAATATGAAAATCATTAACTTAAAAGAATTTCAATCGAAATCTGAGCATGATTATCCTTATGAGTAATCTACAACCTCACGTTTGTGAAATCAAGAAAAACAATATTTAATATGGAATATAGAATGAGGAAGTTAAAATGCAGTATTCAATGTTAGAAAATGGAATGGATTTTATTATATCAGGAATTTTACATCTGCAAAAAGCAGAGAGTGAAAATGCGGAAGAAAATATACAAGGCAGAGAATTAAAATATGCATTCTTGCATTCGTCGTCTGGAATTGAGTTAGTTTTTAAGAGTCGATTAAACATAGAACATTGAACATATATTTTTGAAGATATGAACAAAGCATCAAAAAAGAGCTATAAAGATGGTTCATTAAAAACAGTTGATAGAAGAATATTTAATGGAATGTCCAGAATGTGGGAAAAATTTTTACGGTATGCAGATGATGATACAAAATGTGAGTGTTATTTTTGCGGCTAGCCTTATATGTGATTTCTGTCCGTCGGACCGGAGTTTTGCTTACAGCTTCCTTCAGATTCCATCTCACGATGGACACCCTTACTGTTCAGCTATACACTTCCCACTATCTGGGCGTGTTCGGGACTTTCACCCGTTAGAGCGCGCCCATGGCGCGCAAACTAAAAGCCCGGTCTGCACATACTTATGCAAACCGGGTCTATATTTAACGTATCTTGTAACTATTAAACTATACCAATTCAGGAATTTTATATCCTGCTTCCTCCATCGATTTTTCAAATTCTCCAAGGCTGACATTTGCCTCTTCGGCTGCTACATCTATTTTTAACCTTCCCTTTGAAACCAATGAATACAACATATTATTTTTTCCCTGAAGAATCCCCTCTTCCTTCTGTTCCTCACCATACTCCTTTGCATATTCCTTTGCATACTCTTTTGCATATTCCATTGCATACTGTCTTACTGCTTCGCTCATAGCACCACGTCCTTCCTTTTCTTTGTAATAAGCCACTGCTTTTGACAATGTCTCACTTTCTATCTGCTCCGGCCTGCACTGGTGAAAATCTTTCATCATCCGACCTATATCATCATTACCTTCATACCTTCCATTTACATAGATGATATGTGAACCGCATTTGTCATTATAATTTTTCACTTCTCATGAATCGCATATACATATTCATTTTCCTGTAAAAACTGCAGCACCTCATAGCTTTCATTATTTTTTTGCTCCACTGCTGTTGTCTCGGATATCAGTTTAAGCTTTGAAAAATCTATCCCGCTGTAGTCAAAATATCCTTTGTAAGCAGACAAATCATTTTCTGCCTGTGATTCATCATCTGCATGCAAAACCTCTTTATATTCACTCATATCACTAATATCCTTCATATGTGCTTTTGCCATAATAATTGTCCCATCCTCAAGCATCCAGATTGTATGATTTTGTGTACCATCATACTTCTCAAACCTGATTATCCAGTAATATGCCGTATATGTGTTAAAGGTATTATCCGATGCCTTTTTCGCTGCTGCCTCCCACGTATACCAGTTAGAGTAGTCAGGTGAAAGATTTACAGGATAGAGCTTTTCGTCATAAAGCTTTTCCATGCTTTTTCTGCATGTGGCAACTGCCTGATAATCCTGCTCATCCATCTCATAAGAGGCAGCATCATCTGTCGTGCTGTCCCACTGCCCATCTATGAGCGAGAGCTTCTCCGACAATTTCAGATTGGCAGATGCTTCCTTTGCCATTACAGAACCTGAAGGCAGATAGCTTTTAGGAACCTTCGCCACATGATCATGTTCACTTTTCTGGTTTGCCTCAAGCACTATGCCAGGCACCATGATGCCTGCTATTACTATACAAATTACTGCAACAGACATTATTATTAATTTGAAGCTGTCTTTTTTCATATCTTCCTTTAAATTTTACGAATTTACCATTTTTTATATCTATATTGCGTTCAGATTACCACGGAAGCAAAATCCTCATCGTTGTTCCGCATCCGGGTTCACTTTCCACTGAAAGTACTGCATTATGGTGCTCTAAAATGATTGCCACAAGCGACATTCCGATTCCGGCACCGCCCTCTTTTCTGGCTCTGGATTTGTCTGCCATATAAAACTCATCACAAATTCTTTCTGCCTGTTCCTTAGTCATTCCGATTCCGTGATCGATTATGCATATTTCATATGCCCTCGTGCATTTCCTGTCATCTGCTGATTCGGCTTCGCCTATATCCGTTTTATCTTTAGGTATATTACAAGCCATATTGTCCACAAATTTTCCTGTAACCTCAACCTGCTGACCTTCTTCTGACGCTTTCCTTGCATTATCCATCAGATTGACAAGTGCTGTAACCAAAAGCTCTCTATTCACGGTCAGCACAGTATCCTCTATCTCTGTTTCTATAGTAAGATGCCTGTTTTCGTATGCAGGCTCAACAACCTTTACCACCTCTGCACAAAGATCTGCCATATGAACCCGCGCTTTTTCAATATCATGCCGGCGCAGATATATCAGCTCAAAAAGCTTCTGCGACATGCTCTCCAGACGTTTTCCCTCCGAAAAGATATATCCAAGCGCCATCATCTGCTCCTCTCTCGGAAGCTCCAGTGAACGCATCGTGTCTGCATATCCAATGATCGACGTCATAGGGGTTTTTATCTCGTGTGTAAAATCCGCTACAAACTGCTCACGCCTGTGCACCATATCGTTAAGCTCGTCTACATGATCCGATACTGCCTGCGCCATGATATTAAATTTCTGCGCAAGAAGCCCTATCTCATCATGACTTTTTACGTTTACCCTTGTGGCATAATCCCCCTGCGCTATTTCCTCGCTGACATGGTTAAGCTTCTCGAGCGGCTTTGTCATGTACCTGCTGATAAAATACATTGCTGCCGACTCTGCAATCAATATGACTATTATTATCAGCCTGAAATAGTTTATCTGCTCATCAAGCAGTGTATACGCCTCTGATGCATCGCATTTACTTACTATCCAGAGATTTTTTTCATTTATCACACTCTGCGATGTAACATAGATATAGTGCTTTTGGGATTCTTCTTTTATCACATAGTTTTTGTTTCCTGTTGTGAGATTTTTAAAAAGTGTATCACTTATCCTTGCATCACTTTTGTCATCTGTATATACTTTTTCACCATCAAAATATATGTAGAAAAATGAATCCCTTGAGCGCACACTGCTGCTTACACGGCTTCCGATCTGCGGAAGTTGCGCGGCTATTGATGATGCGGAAATGCTGCTCTTTTCTGCATTATTGTTATCTGTATTATTGTTCGAAGTTTCAGAATTATCGGAAACTGAATTTAAAAGCTGCAAAAGCTCATACTCCACAGAGGACTGTACCAGATTATTCTGCACAATAGCGTTTTTAAGCTGTGTCTGCTTCGCCAGCTCAAAATTCTTGTGTATCATGAGGTATCCCACCAGCCCCAGTCCAAGTGAAAGCAGTATTAAGTTTGTGAACAATACCTTGTACCTGAATTTCATTTATCCCTCTTTTTGTATATTACGCTTACCCATATTCAATGGTCTTTAGTTTTCTATTCTTCCAGCCTGTATCCTGCCTTAAATACGGTTTTAAGGCTGTCTCCTATATCAAGCTTTTTGCGCAGTCTCTGTATGTGAAGATCGAGAGTCCTCGACTCGACAGAGTACTCACTTCCCCATATTTCTTCATATATTTTTTCTCTGAAAAGTGTGATATTTTTATTGCGCATCAAAAGCTCAAGCAGCTCAAATTCCTTTGGTGTAAGCTCTATATGCTTCCCTGCCTTTGATACATTCTGGTTTTTCGTATCGATAGCTATATCCTTAAAGGTGAGCTGCTGCTCCATCTTATTATAACGTCTTAGCACTATATTTACCCGGGCTAAAAGCTCAACAATCTCAAATGGCTTTACCATATAGTCCTCGGCACCGGACGTGAGACCTCTTAGCCTGTCATCTAAAGTGGCTTTTGCTGTGAGAAATATAACAGGTATGCCAAGCGGCTTTATGTATTCCATAAGCTCAAAGCCGTTTAACTTCGGCAGCATTACATCAAGTATTATCAGGTCAAAATTTCTCTCCTCCAGAATATCTGCTGCCTCCATACCATCAAAGGCACAGGTGCAGCTATAGCCTGCTTTCATGAGATTTAATCTGATGAGGTCTGATATCGGTTTTTCGTCTTCTACTATTAGTATTTCTATCATCATATTCCTTCTAAAACTTTATTATCCGTAACTATTATCCTTTATAAATCTTTGCATATTCTTCTTTTGCTGTCAATCCTAAGGATTATATATTCAGCCTGTATTATGCATGGCTGTTTATATATTAGCAGATACTTGTATCTAAAATGTATCAGTCGCAAGCAATTACATACGAAAAATCCGCCATGCATACACTGCATGACGGATTACTCTTTAATCATATGCTGCTCCTTTAACCTATCTTCCCCCTTAAAAATCACAATTATCTACACAACCCTGGTAAGCAGGGTTTTCATCCTCAAATGTATCAATTATTTCATAAGACTGAACATTACGGTTAATTAAACTGACCGGTTCCTTGCCAAATGATAATGAAAAGGGATTATTTTTCATCTCTGCGCTCCTGTTTTATAACTCTTTATAACTTTTAATAATTTTTATAACTCTTTATAACTTTGTATTCTTTTTATAACTCTTTATAACTTATTTGTCAAGGTCAGGTTCCATACGTACCCTACAGTCTAATATGTTCCCTACAGCCTCCTGTAGTTCTCAAGAAGCTTGTGCAGATCATCAATCTCTCCAATAAGCCTCTTCCCTATATCGGTATCCTTCACAAGCATACGTCTCTTATCATTTTCCTCGACCTCTGATGATGTCTCTATGTCAGTATTATTTATCAGGGCATCCTCCACCGATGTAAAAGGCGTGTGTGCCTTGAGCCTTAGACCATGTGAATTGTAAATCAGTGTATAGCCGGCGATACCGGTTTTCTTGTTCATCGCACGGCAGAAGCCTCCATCTATCACAAACAGCTTGCCATTGGCCCTGACAGGGTTCTCTCCCTCTATTGCGTGAACCGGTGTATGTCCATTTATGATATGCGCATCATCATCATACAGCCCGAACTCGTGCAGTATCTGACAGCAGAAGCTCTTATCGTAATACCTGCTGTAGTATGGGTTAGAAGGCTCTTCCCACATGCTCTTGTCTGTAACATATTCCATCTCAAAGGTCTTAAGCCTTCTGCCGCACAGCGGTGATTTTTCTCCTCCCCACAAAAACCACATAAAGTCCACATCATCCTTATAAGGATTGTCCACATACGCAGCCCTTGCCTTCTCATCACATTTGTCAAGCAGAGCCCTTCCGTGATAAAATTCACCATCAATATACAGCTTGTCAAAGGCTCCGTTGCTATCAACCGGAACACAGCCATGATAGAGCAGGTTGCCATTGTATACATTGTACATGCCGCCCTTATCATACAAAAATCTGACATGCTTGTGCAGGCGCTGTCCTGTCACAAACTGTCTGTGCAGCTTTCTCATGATGACAGTCTCCTCGTCACTTAGTGCGTAGGGTCTCTCATCATCAACGGTTGGAAAGCGCTTTCTGTCCACTCCTACATCCTGCAGCTCGTCCAGCCTGTCAAGCATCAGCCTGTTTCCCATCTCATACTCGGGATGTGCAAGTATAAGCTGCCCCTCAAGCTTAAAAAGCATTACTGTGATGGCCGCCCTTGCAGCCTCAATTCCATCCTCTATACCATATGTTTTCATGCCAAACAGCATTAGCTGTCGTAAGCTTATTCCGTAGGCATTTTCAAGAATTTCCACATTGTTGTATTTCAGATTGTTGCGGATGACATTACATATACATGCATCATTTCCACATGCCGCACCCATCCAGAGAATGTCGTGATTGCCCCACTCGATATCAAGCGAGTGATAATCATAAAGCAGATCGAGAATCTTATCCGCGCTTCCTCCTCTGTCAAATACATCTCCCACAATATGCAGATGGTCAACAGCAAGCCTCTTAATCAGTGCAGACAAAGCGATTATAAACTCATCCGCATCCTCCAAATCAATTATAGTCTTTAATATCTGCTTGTGATATCTGACCTGGTTTGCATCCTCATCCTCCTGCGCATGCAAAAGCTCATCGATAATGTACGCATATTCCTCAGGCAGAGCCTTTCTGACCTTCGACCTGGTGTACTTTGATGAGAGCAGCTTTGCGACAAGTATAAGCTGATTTAACGTCATAGCGTACCAGTCACTGTCTATCTTGCCCTGTTCATCAAGCAGGGCCATTTTCTCTCTTGGATAGTATATGAGCGTGCAAAGCTCCTGTCTGTCATAATCAGAAATCGTATCCTTGAAAATCAAATCCACCTTTTCCTTTATCACACCTGAGCAGTTGTTCATGATATGTAAAAAAGCCTCATACTCGCCATGTATATCACTCAGGAAAAACTCCGTGCCCTTTGGCAGGTTTATAATCGCAGAAAGATTGACTATCTCCCTGATTACATCCTGACTTGATGAATAATTTTGTTTTAAAAGCTTCAGATATTTTGTATTACCTTTATCGTTGTACATATTTCCCCCGTAACCTCTTATTTTTCAATGAAATATATTAATTCGCTCCTATTCATGTTCCATGCTATACCGGATAAATCCCTTAAATTACATTTTTTTCATTATATAATAATATTTTTCACCCCGCAACCAATCCTGTCATTTGTACTAAAAAAGATGCGCAAAACTAATACTATTTTACGCATCTTTGACATATTTTATATTCTGAATAATTACCTTTATTTCATGTACTCAGGTGTCACATTCCTGCCCATGCCCTCAAGCATTTCCTTGTCACTTCTGATTGTGGCACACGCTACTGTCGTAAGCATGTTTCCTGTAATTGTGGCTGATGCTCCCGACTTGAATGCAAGCTCTCCGTCATTTGTAAGCAGCGCTCTTCCGGCTCCGAGACGTATGTCAGCCTTTGGATTTATATATCTGAAAAATGACACTGTACGCAGTATATCAGGCTCACTGATATGCTCAAGTCCCTCAAGCGGAGTGCCTGCAATCGGCATAAGCGCATTAAGCGGAATGGAATCCACTCCTACCTCTGCAAGGCTTACTGCCATATCAAGCCTGTCCTCCCAGGTCTCACCCATTCCGATGATGCCGCCTGAGCACGCATACATGCCCTCTGCCTTCACCTTTTTAAGCGTCTCAATCTTCATATCATAGGTATGTGTGGTGCATATATTGGGGAAATTACGCTTTGAGGTCTCTATATTGTGGTGATAGCTGCTGACACCTGCCTCGTGCAGTCTGTGAAGCTGCTCTGCTGAAAGAAAGCCCATTGATGCACATAAATCAATCTTACACTCTCTTTTCATAGTCTCATATGCATGTATTGCCTTGTCAAATTCCTCACCTGTCAGCGCTTTTCCCGCTGTAACTATCGAGAAACGGTCTACACCCTCTCTCTCATTCATCCTGCAAGCCTCAAGTATCTTTTCCTCAGGTAAAAAATCATAAACCTCACAATTTGTATGATTATGTGCTGACTGCGCACAGTATTTGCAGTCCTCAGGGCATTTTCCGCTTCTTCCGTTTATTATCGAGCACAAATCTACCTTGTCACCGATAAACTTCTCCCTGATCATATCTGCGCCCTTACACAGCTCGTCTAAATCACATGTAAGGAAAAATGATAGGTCATCATCCCTTGTGATTCTTCTTCCGTCTATTATCTCCTGTGCCAGTGTTATTGGATCCATTTTAATCTCCTTCGTGTCCTGTATTTCTTCTCTCATTTAATAAGTATCATTATAATACATATCATCCGTTATAATTGTCAACTATAAATATTTCCTCGGTTAACAATGATAATAGAAAAACAGAAAAACGTCAAGATGTTTTTATATATTTAAACCAGCATAATCAATGTTCCTGCTATGATGAGCACCAGTCCTGTAAAGGATTTAATCGTCAGCTTTTCCTTAAATACGAAATATGAAAACACAATTGACACAACTATGCTCAGCTTATCTATAGGCACTACGACACTCGCAAGTCCGTCCTGCAGTGCCTTGTAATAGCAAAGCCATGAGCCGCCTGTTGCAAGTCCCGAAAGGCAGATAAAGCCAAGCTCTTTTTTCTCTATATGCTTTATGGTGTGCTGTTTTCCTGTGGCAAATACCACTATCCAAGCCATAATAAGCACCACTATCGTCCTTATTGCAGTTCCCAGATTAGAATTGATTCCCTCTATGCCGACCTTTCCCAGTATTGAGGTGAAGCTGGCAAAAACAGCAGACAGCACTGCATAAAACAGCCATCCATGGGAACCCCTGGCCTTATTCTGCTCTTCCTGTGATATCTCCTTTTTGGTGATCATCATATACGTTCCAATTGCTATAAGCACCACACATACCAGCCTGAGTACGTTTATCTCCTCTTTAAAAAAGATAAATGCAAGTATAATGGTCAGTATTGTGCTTGATTTATCAATCGGCACCACTCTGTTTACATCGCCAAGCTGGAGTGCTTTAAAATAACAGAGCCATGAGGCTCCGGTAGCGACTCCTGAAAGCATCAGAAATATCCATGTCTTTGCTGACACAGCTGTAATCTGCCCCTGCGCTTTAACCACAAATACCATAATCCATGAAAAAATCAAAACTACAATTGTCCTGATTGCAGTTGCTACGTTTGAATCAGTTTTTTTGATACCACACTTTGCCAGTATTGATGTTATACCCGCAAAAAATGCGGATCCAAATGCATATAATACCCACATTTTTTTCTCTATCTACGCTTCGGTCAACTCCGTTGTCCGGAGTTCGATTCCTACGATGTCTAACATTAAAAAGTGCCTCTCCAAGAGAGACACTTTTCAATGAGACATCGGGGATTCGAACCCCGGACAACTTGATTAAAAGTCAAGTGCTCTACCACCTGAGCTAATATCCCATATATTCAGATTGTAACAGGGCTAGTTGGATTCGAACCAACGAATGCAGGAATCAAAATCCTGTGCCTTACCGCTTGGCGATAGCCCTTGAGTAATACTCGTGCGCCGCACGGATACGCATATAATGCGCACGACACTATTTGCACTAATGCAAAGGGTGGATACAGGGATTCGAACCCTGGGCCTCCAGAGCCACAATCTGGCGCGCTAACCAACTGCGCTATACCCACCATATTTACTTCATATGGTCCATATGGAATTGATATGAAATAAAAAATGTGCCTGAAGGGATTCGAACCCCCGACACCCGGCTTAGAAGGCCGGTGCTCTATCCAACTGAGCTACAGACACATATGGGATACTGCGAATACTGCAATATCTAAGCGGGTGATGGGAATCGAACCCACGTATCCAGCTTGGAAGGCTGGTGTTCTACCATTGAACTACACCCGCATGTAGTCGGGGTGACAGGATTCGAACCTGCGCCCTCCTGGTCCCAAACCAGGCGCTCTAGCCAAGCTGAGCCACACCCCGAAGGATTTGTTTGCGTTCTTTCCGTGACGCAAGAATTAGTATATAGCAAAGGGCAGAATATGTCAACAACTTTTTTTATTTTTTTTATATTTTTTTTAAAGTGGCTGCCGGACAGCTTAAAAGAGCTTCCCGGCAGGCATTTTATCCGTATACGTTGCAATTCAACTCCTATACTCTAGATCACCTTCACAAGCATCTCTCTCATGGCGCGAAGAGCCTTGCCTCGATGGCTTATAGCATTCTTCTGCTGGGGAGTAAGCTCTGCAGAAGAGCAGCCGTACTCATCTAAATAGAAGATAGGATCATAACCAAAGCCGTTGGCTCCTGCTATCTCCCATCCTATATAGCCCTCCATAGTCTGTCTGGTCACAAGTTCCTTTCCATCCGGCAGCACTGCGGCGATAGCACACACAAAGCGGGCTGTACGCTTCTCCTTTGGCACACCATCAAGGCGTTCTATAAGGTTATTATTCTTTATATCATAGGAAGTATCCTCGCCCATATAGCGCGCTGAATATACTCCCGGTTCCTTATTCAGATAGTCAATCTCAAGTCCTGAGTCATCTGCGAGAACAATTGCATCTGTGTGTGCCGCAATTGCGCGTGCCTTAATCAGCGCATTGTCTTCAAAGGTCTTCCCATCCTCCACTATATCCACATTGATACCTGCTTCCTTCATTGAACTGATATCCACGTCACAGTCTGAAAGTATCTCTTTGATTTCTCTGAGCTTATCCTTGTTTCCTGTTGCAAATATGATTTTTGTCATAATATATTTCCTTCCTTCTTTTTCTATTCGGACAATTTCCAGATACAGCTAGTAGCCCTCATCAAAGGCCTGCATGATTGCATTGTATATACCCTGAGCTGCCTGTTTCTGATAGTCTGCATTGGCCAGATTGTCAAGCTCCTGTCTGTTGGTCATGAATCCCACCTCCACAAGTGCAACCGGAGCCTCACTTGTTCTTATTATATATATGTCATCTGCAGGAAGCAGCCCAAATGCCCTGTTTCCTGTCGCAGCTGTCACGTTATCCATGCAAATCTGTGCAAGGTGTTTACTTCCGAGCTCTCTGTTATCTGACTGGCTGTAGAGCACCTGCGTACCCGAAACTGCGGTGAAATTGCCCTTTTCATATGAGTTGCAATGCACGCTTATAAATAAATCCGCATCCGCCTTATTGGCAAGTGCCGCTCTCTGCTGCAGTGTAGGATTGGTATCTGTTGTCCTGGTGTAGAATATCCCAAGCCTTTTGTCACCTGAATAGCTGTCAAGCTGTTCCTTAAGTGCCAGCACTATGTCCAGATTGATGCTTTTTTCCTCTATTCCGTTTCGCACGGCACCGGTCATACGGCCGCCGTGACCTGCATCTATTATGATGACCTTATCGTATATATCATGCAGATTGACAAAGCTCAGATAAAGATATCCATTCTCTATGCGCTGCTTCACCTGATAGAGCTTGTCTGTAGTGATAGCTATCACACCATCTGCCCCATTGCGGTAATACTGCATGGAGTCTATATGATTTGACCTGCCTGTCATGGAATACTTCGTAAAGTAATTGTCCACATCAGCCTTAAGCTTTACATAGACCGTCTGCGTCAGGGCATCGGTTTCCACCGATATACTCTGGCGCTCCCCTTCTGAGTCGTCCGGCAGCTCTATCCTTAAATCATACTCAAAGCCGGCTTTCTCCTGCAATATCTCATCAGGGTTCTTCTCCTGCTTTGCATCTGTGGAAGCCTTGACATAGTTTTGCAGCACATTATCCTCCAGTGCTTTTGCCATATCATACTTCTCATTTATAGCCGGAAGCTTTTCAAGCGTGACCGGCACGATAAGTGCAAGCATAACGAAAAATACTGTTATTATCTTTAGAATATTTCTGTACATATCATCTGTTATCAGAAAAGGCCTTTATACAGAGGTTACAATCCTGTTTTTCCTTTACATTGATATATGCCACACCATCATAGCTGATGTAGCCCTCGCCATCATCCAGATTGACCGTAGACATGTATGCTTCTCCCGAGTTGTACTCTATAGCCATCGGATGAGTCGAGCCCGGTGTATTTATATAAAGTACAATGGCATAACGCTCACCGGACTCCAAATCAACAGGCTCATCAAAATCAACAGTGTAATAGCCTGCATTTTTTAGTGACCCCTCAGCCACCAGCGTCTTATTTTTAAAAGAATACTCATTCTCAAAATTCTTAACTACATACAGCTTGTATGAGGTATCCGCTGCTGTAGCATAAAAGCCGGAAGCCCTTAGTGATTCAGCCGACTGTGCGGTAAATATGTTGGCTCCGTACATATCCTCCTTGTCGTAGCCCATCTTTCCTACCCAGCCACACAGGTCACTCTGGTATATATTATCATAATTGTCAGCACTCTCTATATCTGTATAAACAACATTGTGCGTGCCCACATTTGTATCGTAGTATGACACATAGAACACCCCATTGTCTCCAAAACTGCTGCCCCAGCTGTTCTGGCATATAAAGGCTCCATCTCCTTCCAGATCCACATTGAAGTTTTCCTTAGGGTAATTGTCATCCCAGCCAATTATAACCACATCATGATTTGGCTTATCTTGACCCATATAACAGTAAGAATTAGTCTGCTTATTGTAATAAGGCGTCTTTGTCTTTGAGCTTGCTATTGTACTGTAAAGCGATGTCTGCACACCACCATATTTGAAAACAGCCTCCTTTATGCCCTGATAGTCCTTTCCATCTATGATAAGCATCTGCTGCACATGCTTTACTGCAGCAAGATCATCGCGTGTCACTCCATCTCCGTAAGGATCATCCGCGTCATAAACCGGTCCCTGCCATGCTGCCAGATATGCCATTCCCATGGTATACTCTCCCCCGTCATACTGATTGACGTTGAATGAATTGCTCATACTCATATGATCCACGGAAAACAAAAGCTGCTCCTCCGGCATAAGGGCTGACTCAAGTGCACTTGTGGCCGCAAAAGCCCAACAGGTGCCGTAGCTGCCCTGATCCCTGATTAGTGACACTCGCTGTCTTTCCCTCAGATCATACTTTGTTGGCACCGTTGATACACCCTCGGATTTGTCTGTCATAGTGAGCGTATTTGTCGCCGTATCAAAGCTGCAGGTCATATCCAAAAGTTTAGACAGCTTGTCTAAGCTTGCATAAAACTGTCCCTTATACTGTACAAAGCCATTGTCGTCTGCCAGCTTGAAATCAGCTGTCAGACTGTGCTTTTCCACCAGAAGCTCATTTTTATTGTATACATGTGCACTGCTGTTTAGTGCATCGCGAAGCATAGACACGGGAACCATTATATTCCTGTTCTCATCCATATACACATGCTCATCCTCGCTCGTATACTCCTTATTTTCTATCCTAAGCCTGATGGTGGTTCCATTTACATCAGCAGCCACAAGCGGACTCCATATAGTATTATCTATCTGTGCTCCTCTGAACGCGCCAAGTGTAGAGCTGTCCTTTGCATATATGTAAAAATTAGACACAAAGATAAGTGCCAAGATGAATGTAAATGCAATATATCTCTTTGAATATTTCATATACCCTGCTAATCCTTTTTCCTTCTCGGAGGCTTAGGCCCCATAAACTGATAAAAATATGTCTTTATCATACCATTGTAGATTTTCCTGTTTTTGTCAGCTTTTCTGCCGATATAGCGCTCTGTATCCTCATAGCTCGTAATCAGATACATCGACCATGCATCAAGCCTCTTATAAGCTTCTCCAATCTGTGAATACAGTGCCGGGAGCGCTGATTTCTCCTCGAGTCGCTCACCGTATGGAGGATTTGAGATAATAAATCCGTACTTCTTCGGGTGATGCAGGTCAGCCACAGCCCTCTGCTGGAAATGAATCATGTGCTCCACTCCGGCTCTCTTGGCATTTTCCCTGGCTGCAGCCACCACATCAGGGTCAATGTCATAGCCCTGGATGTCCACCTGCACATCCTTATCTATCATATCCTCTGCCTCCTGCACAGCCTCATACCACAGCTTTCTTGGTATGATATTGGTCCAGCTCTCAGCTGTAAACTCCCTGTTCATACCTGGTGCTATATTTGCTGCCATCATGGCTGCCTCTATCGGAAATGTACCACTGCCGCAAAACGGATCCACAAGTATTCTGTCTGCATGCCATGGTGTAAGCATGATGAGCGATGCTGCAAGTGTCTCAGTCAGCGGCGCCTTGCTCGTTGCCAGACGGTATCCTCTCTTGTGAAGGGAATCACCCGATGTATCAAGTGTCACCATCACCTCATCCTTGTACAGAAAAACCCTTACCGGATACTGTGCTCCGTCCTCCGGGAACCAGTCAATGTGATAAGACCTCTTCATTCTCTCAACCATAGCCTTTTTCACGATAGACTGTATATCAGATGGTGAAAAAAGCTTACTCTTTATGGAAGAAGCCTTTTTCACCCAGAATCTGCCGTCCTTGGGAATATAATTTTCCCATGGGAGAGCCTTTACATTTTCAAAAAGCTCATCAAATGTGGCAGCCTTAAAGCGTCCTACCTGAAGTAATACTCTCTCTGCGCCTCTTAAGAATATATTCGCTCTGCATATAGCCTCAGCATCGCCCTCAAACGATACCCTGCCGTCCTCCACACGTGTTATCTCATATCCCAGATCATATATCTCCCTCTTGACTACTGCCTCAAGGCCAAAATGACATGGCACAACAAGCTCAAATCTATTCATATATTGTGTAACTGCCTTTCTATAATTGTACTTTACATTGTTATCTAATATTGTTGCATAAATTTCAATTTTTTTAAATAGTTTCAGCCATATTTCTGCAACTTTTTTTGATATCCGCACATAGCATTGTATCCACCTATGACTGTCGCTGTATCAAAACCGCGATTTCCCAGATATCTGGCAAGCTTCATGCTGCTTCCACCATGCGTGCAGTAAAAAATCACACTCTGTGACACATCGAGTTCACTCTCATATGAATCCGTGATATCCATAGGCATGCTGAGTGCGCCTTTCCAGTGCGACCTGTCGTATTCCTCTCTTGTTCTTATATCTATAAGCAGTGCATTCATTTCTTTTTGCACCTTATAAAGCTCATCCGCATAAACTATTTTAAATTTCATACATCCATACGCCAAAATACGAATTTACATTATGATATTCATTTTATTATGATATGTGAACTGCGATAAATCACCAAAAGCCATTATAGCCGGCACTTTAGTACTTTAATTCTTTAATAAATTAACCCATTTTATTAATATTGTATTATTTTGTGTTTCAAAGTGTTGCTTTTTAATTACTGTTATTTTATAATGTTTCCGAAGAGAGAAATCTTTTCAATGTTATACCTCTTATTAATTATTTATACTCCCCTCAAAAGAGCCGGTCACGTGACCGGCTCTTTTATACTGCTTATGTTTTTTTATATTTATCAATCCAAAAGCATCTCATACTCTGCTAACGGCAGTGGCTTTGAATAATAAAAGCCCTGTATACTGTCGCAGTCTATATTCTTCAAAAACTCTACCTGCTCCTGACTCTCAACACCCTCGGCGGTCACGCAGATTCCCAGCTCCTTGGCCAGCGCTATCGTGTGCACAAGCAGCCTCTCACCATTTGAATCTCCTATATAGTCAATCAGGCTCTTGTCGATTTTGAGTGTATCAAAGCACTTCATATTGAGGGTAGCAAGTGATGAATAGCCTGAGCCAAAATCATCCACCAAAAGTGGAAATCCATTGCCATGGAATTTATCCGCAATACTCTTGATTTCATCATTATCGACCGCTGCACTCTCTGTAATCTCTATAGGCACAAGATGTGTGTATATGCCGATTCTTCTTGCTATATCATGATATCTTTTGACCACAGACTCAAAGTACAGGCTCGCTCTGGACAGGTTGATTGAGATAGGGACTATTTTTTTCCCTTCATCAAGCCATCTTCTCTGATGTGTACACACCTCGCGGAACACATACTCATCAAGCGCCTTAATCATGCCGTTTCTTTCAAAAAGCGGTATAAATTTGGATGGCGGAATAATCTCATTATTTTCTCTTCTCCACCTGACAAGTCCCTCTGCACCGACCAGCTTGTTGGTCTTTGGAGCATACTTGGGCTGATACCATATCTCAAAATGATTGTCATTTAAATCCCTGTAGAAGTTATCCTCCATCTGCTTTTCTTCGACAATCCTTTCTGTATCGGCCTGACTGTATATCTGATAGAGCACGTCCTTCCGCTCCTTGATCCGATTCTTGGCAAAGTTGGCCTCGCCGTATGCTTCCTCAACCTTTTTGCCCGGCTCCCATTTTGTCACACCAAAGTATGGCTGAATCTTTGGAATCTTTAAGGATTCTGAAACCTTAATAAGCTGTAAATTGATGGTCTCTATCTTTCTGATAACCTTATTTATCTTGTCATCCGCAAAGAAAATAACAAATCTATCTGCATTTATATGACCTGATATGTCATTATATCCTACAACACCGCGTATATTTTCAGAAATCCATCTAAGCGCCTCATCGCCCTTTGCCACACCACAGATGGAGTTCACTATCTTGAAGGAGTGAATATCCATGGAAATCAGATATCCTGATACATTTCTGTCACGCAGCTTCTTTTTAAAGCTCTCGTAATTGTTGCCTCCGGTCACTGCATCCACATACGCTATACGCTCAAGCTCTCTTTGCTTCTCCGGGCTTATATCCGAAAAGCCCGCTATCATCTTGTGCAGCTCTCCCACGCCAGACACATTGACAAACTTGGCTCTGCAATACTGTACCTGTCCATCCCTCACGATGCGGTAATCATGCTGATAGGTATCCTTTATCAAAAACTGCCTGCGCAGATTATTAATTGATGTCTCTAAAAGCATGTGAAGCTTATCCTCCTCTAAGACGATAGCATTTACATACTGTTCCATCATCTCTTGATAGCCCGGTTTTGACTCAAGCACTTCTCCAAACATAGCACGGACAGAAGGATTCATCCTGTATGGATACATCTTATTGTTGTCTACATCTACATAGTAGATACTGTTGAAGTTGCTTCCTAAAGCATTCACCATCTCACTCTCGTTAAGACGCTCATCAAGCTGCTCAGCAAGCCCTATTGCCTCAACTGTTCTGCCAGCATCATCAAAGCAAATCGACTTGAATGATATCCTGTAGGTATCTGTTCCTTCCTTGGCATGCAGTACTACAGTAGCAAATTTTTCTCCATCTGCAATCTGTTCAACAGCCTTCAGCAGATTGTTCCTGTCAACCATGCTGTCTATAAACGGATTGTTTATAATATCCACATTTTTCTCTTCTGAGTCATCTAATGAATCCTCTGATAAAAAAGACCTCAAACGGCATTCCTGCGGAAAGCACTTAAAAACATACTTTCCCCAGGATGCGAATGCGGTCTTTATATCCATCTCTATATTGTTTTCATCATCAAATCTATTACTCATAATAATTCCCACAAAAATAAAATAATTATTAAAACTCTTTCATACCTATCACTACTATATCATTAGTAAGTCATTTCGTAAAGTTTTGTTTTTACTAATTTTGTTCTTTTTGTGTATTTTATGAATATATATTTTATTTTATAGCGTCGAGTGCGTTTGAGATATCTGCAATCAAATCCACCTTGTCCTCAAGACCTAAGCTTATTCTGATAAGCTCTGCCGGCACTCCTGCTTCCTTAAGCTGCTCATCATTCATCTGACGATGCGTGCTTGTTGCCGGATTTAAGCAGCAGGTTCTCGCATCTGCCACATGTGTCTCGATTGCACCAAGCCTTAATGCCTTCATAAATGCAGACGCTGCCTCTCTGCCGCCCTTTAAGCCAAATGATACGACTCCGCAGCCTCCGTTTGGAAGATACTTCTGTGCTCTCTCATAGTATTTGTTTGAAGGAAGCCCTGAGTAGTTTACATAGGCAACCTTTGGATGATTTTCCAAAAATTCAGCCACTGCCTGTCCATTTTCCACATGCTTTGGCATACGCACATGAAGTGACTCAAGGCCAAGATTCAGCATAAATGCATTCTGTGGTGACTGCATAGAACCAAAATCGCGCATAAGCTGTGCTGTACATTTGGTAATGAACGCACCTTCCTTGCCGAATTTCTCTGCATATGTGATGCCATGATAGCTGTCGTCAGGTGTGCACAGTCCCGGATATTTATCTGCATGTGCCATCCAGTCGAATTTGCCGCTGTCTACGATTGCTCCGCCGAGTGTGGCTCCGTGTCCGTCCATGTACTTTGTGGTAGAGTGTGTGACAATATCTGCGCCCCACTCAATTGGTCTGCAGTTTACAGGTGTCGGGAAGGTATTGTCCACTATAAGCGGTACTCCGTGCTCGTGTGCCACCTTTGCAAAAAGCTCTATATCAAGCACCGTAAGCGCAGGATTGGCAATAGTCTCACCAAACATAAGCTTTGTGTTCGGTCTGAATGCTGCATTCAGCTCCTCCTCTGTAGCATCAGGAGATACGAATGTAGCTGTAATACCCATCTTTGCCATAGTTACCGCGATGAGGTTGAAGGTGCCTCCATAGATGGATGATGATGCCACGATATGGTCTCCGCACTCACATATGTTGAACATGGCATAGAAATTGGCTGCCTGTCCTGATGATGTGAGCATGGCAGCAGTGCCACCCTCCATAGCTGCGATTTTTCTTGCTACCGTGTCACAGGTTGGATTCTGCAGTCTGCTGTAGAAATAGCCCTCTGCCTCAAGGTCAAAAAGCTTTCCCATGTCCTCGCTTGTGTCATATTTGAATGTAGTTGACTGAATAATCGGAATCTGTCTCGGCTCTCCGTTTCCGGCTGCATAGCCTGCCTGTACACACTTTGTACCTATACTGTATTCTTTCATTGTGCTTCTCCTTTATTATGTTAATGTTTCAGTTGGATATAGTATATTACATTTGGCGCGTTTTGACAAATTCTTCAAATCGTGGAAGTGTGAGAGTAATTTTACCGTACTCAGAGGTATCTATAACCCCCTTTCTTTTGAGCCGGTCTCTATATACCGAGAATAATCCTGAATTCATATCCAGTTTTTCTCTGATTTCTTTTACCTTTTCTTCACCACTTACTGATATTTCCAACAATATTTTTTTATCAAGCTCTGACAGCTCCGACCAGATTTTACTGTACACATACTCATCAAGGCACTGATCATATTCCGGTAAAATATCTTCTATCGTGTGATCATCCCTGTTTTCCCAGTAAAGATATCCCAATACCTGGAATGCAAAAGGATATCCCTTTGTAAGAGCTGCCATTTTGTCTGCCTCTCTTTGATCCAGTTCAAAAATATCCATATAGTGTTTCCTGACTGCTGTAAAGCTAAGTGGCTCAAGCATTATCTTAGGCGCCCTGTACAAAAATGTAAGTGCCTTGTCGTTCTGCAGATCATATATATTTTCAAACAGCCCCGTCATAAGCAGAAAAATAGGATAATCCTGTCTCAGAAATATCTGAAATGAACTGACAAATACTTTTACAAATTCACAGTTCATAACCTCATCAACTGAAATGAGTAACCGCTTATTATGTTTCTTTATATTTTCAAGCATCAATTCCAGCACATTTTCTATATCCGTAACCGGTGCTGCATTTTCTATGGAAACGCCCAGTCCAAACGCTGAAAAATCCAGTTTTGCATTGACAAATATTTTATTCATCTGAGGCATACTGTAAATCTTAGCTGCAAGACTCTGAAGCATATCTCTCGTAGGGTTAAGCTCAACTGTCAGCCATTCCTCATCCTTCTTTATCTCTGATACTATATTGGTCATCATAACCGTTTTGCCCGATCCCCTTACCCCGGTTATCATAAAAAGCTGGTTTGCAGGATTTTCTGACCTAAATGTCTCTACTATCTGATTGGTCTGTGAGATTCTTGATATATATTGCAGTGGTTTTTTCCCGAATGATAATGTAAATGGATTTTGCATTTTGTTTTTCCTCTTATATAACTTTATATAACTTTTTGTTTCGTATATAAGTTTATATAGCCTTATATAACTTTGCATTTATTATATAACTTTATATAACTTTTGTCACCATAAATTCTTAATCTTTAAAAGCATCTTTATAAGATATTTTATCTACCAGCGCTTCATAGCTGCTGTCATCAGCTTGCAGTATCTCTCTGACATTGTGCTGCTCTAATGCTGCTGTTGTTTTTTCACCTATCGAGTATGCTGTTTCCACGTATGCATTCTCCGGCAGCATATGAAAAAATCTTTCCACATTTGATGCGCTTGTAAAAACAGCTTCACTTACCATGTTTCCAATGCTTTCAGGAATACTCTCATATGCCTGCTCATTTACATATGCATCAATTTTTTCTAATTCACATATTTCTTTAAGTCCTGCCTCAAGGTCAGGTGAAGCCTCCTTTGCCGAGAAAATGCAGACTTTACACATTTTATCAGATATATTATCATTGCTTAAATCCAATGTACTATTTTTCCCTAAATCAAATGTATCCTCATCATTTACTCCATAGGCATACGGCATACATAATTTCATTGCATCTGCAAGTCCTTTTCCGGTCTGTTCTGCCGGAATAATATCTGCATTTATGTGATGCTTTGCAAGCTCTTTTTCTGTAGCTTTTCCCACCACTGCAAACCTTGCATTTGCTATAATCCTGATGTCTGCCCCTGTCAGCTCCAGATTATAGAAAAATGATCTTACACCGTTTTTGCTTGTAAAAACTATCCAGTCTGCCGATCTTACCTTATCGGCAAATTCAGGAATTATTATCGGGTTTATTATGCCTGTCTTAACCGGTGTGACATCTGCTCCAAGCTGCTGTAATTTTGCTATCAATTCGTTTGTTTTGATATACGGTACTGTGATTTTTCTTCCAAACAGTGGTCTTTTTTCAAAGAAATCAAGCCTGTCATTCAGTGAAACCACATCCCCCACAACGATTATAGCCGGTGATGTCAGCTTTGCTTCCTCGATTTTTTCTCCGATATCCGCAAGCGTTCCTATACATTTGCGCTGCGTAGCAAGTGTGCCGTTCGATATCACTGCTGCCGGAGTATCCGCTCTTCGTCCTGCTTTCATAAGCCCTGCTGCAATGCTTTTTACATGCGCAAGTCCCATCAAAAATACACAGGTGATTGTCTCATCTGTAAGAAGGGAATAGTCTATATCTGCCTCCTCATCCCTTCTGCTGTGCGCAGTGATGACCTGAAAGCCTTTTGCTATGCCTCTGTGTGTGATAGGTATTCCTGCAGCCGCAAGCGCTGCAACCGATGAACTGACACCCGGTACCACTTCTACATCCACATTTCTTTCCACCAGATAGAGTGCTTCCTCTCCGCCTCTTCCAAAGACATACGGATCTCCACCCTTTAATCGGATTACAAGCTCATGACATTTTGATTTCTCGTATAAAAGCTCGTTTATGGCATCCTGCTTCATGACATGCTTGTGATTTTCCTTGCCCACATAAATAAGCTCACAGCCTGCCTTTGCCATTGAAAGAAGCTGTGGTGACGATAGTCTGTCATACACCAGACAATCCGCCTGTTTTATATATTTTTCTCCTTTTAAAGTAAGCAGGCCCGTATCTCCCGGTCCTGCTCCAACTAATACTACTTTTCCTGTGTTTTCTCTCATGATTTTCCCAATTATTTTTCTACTGAATTATTATATATTAAAAATTATGACTTGATATATCGGCTGCATGTTTATAAATTTAAAACCGGTTTAAATATAATAAACTTTAGTCGGTTTATAATTTATACCGGATATCGTGCACGGCACGCTCCACAATATCGTTTCTGTCTGCTGTCATATCAAAGAGCTGCTCTGTCCTTGCAAGCTGTTTTCCATCCTCTGAACCAAACATCGCAAGAAGCCTGAGTCTACTGTCTTTTTCACTTACAATATCGCAATATGCAGCCACAGGCAGATGACAGTTTCCACCGATTTGCTTTAAAAATTCTCTCTCAAGGCCTGCGCACAGATTGGTTTTCTCATCTGACAAAGCATCAAGCTTTGCCATCAGCTTAGCATTGTCAGCACGTAGCTCAAGCGCCAGTGTCCCCTGTGCCGGAGCCGGAATCATGTCATCCTCCGAAAAGTACTGTGTGATCTCAGACTCTCTTCCGATACGCTTTATTCCCGCCGCTGCAAGTACGATTCCATCCAGCCTATATTCGTTATACTGATTCTGTTTTTCGTTAGCTATCTCATTGTTATTTACAGTATTATCGGCAACCTCTTCATATATAATTTCACCATCATATAGCTTGCGAAGTCTCGTATCGATATTTCCGCGTATGCCGACCACCTTAAGGTCAGGGCGCAGCTTTAAAAGCTGATACTTTCTGCGCTTGCTTCCGGTTCCTATCACAGCTCCTTGTGGAAGCTCATCCAGTGAAGCGGCATTTTTTAGCACCAGTACATCCCTTGGATCCTCGCGCTTCCATGTCTTTGCAAATGTAAGCCCTGCTGCCGGTTCATCAGGCATATCCTTCATGGAATGGACTGCCATATGAATCTTTCCCGATAAAAGCTCATCCTCTATCTCCTTTACGAAGATACCCTTTGAGCCAATCTTATCGAGTGCCTTTTTCTGCTCTATATCGCCTGTTGTCTTTATGATGACAGCCTTAAAATCATCATCCGGATATGCTCTTTTTAACTTATCTATCACATAATCAGTCTGAACGAGTGCAAGCTTTGAGCCTCTCGTTCCTATTAAATACCTCATTTTACTCTCCTACGGATCATGCCATTTTCCATTTATAAATGAACAACAACTTAAAATCTGTAATACCATACTTTAAACTATATTTCCGGAATCCTTCCATTATCAATAGCTGCACACAATATTTCTTTAAACACACGCTTTCTCTCGGCTTGAGTGTCATATTGCGCTATTACTTTTTCGCGGATCTGTCCCATGTATTCGTTCAGCTCACCAAGAAACGGAGTAAGAATCTCCTGTTCTTTGCATTTCAGATACTGAGTCAGCACAGGGCTGTTTCCTCCGCTCGAAAATGCCGCAACAAGATTCTTTTCCTTTATGTATGACGGAAAAATAAAGCTGCAATCAGCCTTCTGATCGACCGCATTTACCATGATGCCATTAGCTTTGCAATACTCTGCAATCTCATGATTTAAAGCATTGTCATCAGTGGCAGCGATAACCATTTCCATGCCGTCACAGTCTTTTCGTTCAAACCTTCTTTTTATAAAAGTAATTTGGTTTTCAATTGTAAGCTTTCCAAGCTCTTCACATATATCCTCTGCCACAACCGTGACCTTCGCGCCAAAATCCAGCATTACGATCACCTTGCGGTATGCCACATTTCCACCGCCGACGATCAGACACTCTCTTTCCGTCATATCCACAAACATCGGAAAATACGCCATTTTTATCTCCCTGTAATACCATATCCATACTTTATTTCATATATTATTTCATGCCTTATTTTATACTTTATTATACGCTTTATGCTTTATTTTTTGCCTTATGCTTCACACTGTATCCATTGAGCATTCCTGCAAAAACAGGATGAAGCTTGGCTGAAAACACTGCTGCCGATACGCATAATATAAAGTCCGGTGCAACAGTTATCAGACAATAATCTACTATTACGATGCCCCAGCTGACAGGTGTTGCCGCATAGAAATTCTTCATGCAGTAAAAGTATATTGCTCCAACTGTATAATATGCCACCAGTCCGACCGTTGCCGGAAGAATGAGTGTAAACGCATTGGTCTTTTTAAGCTTTTCTGTGATAGCTCCGATTAAAAATGCTGCAAGCACAAAGCCTAAGAGGAATCCAAAGCCCGGTCTTAAAATGTATGTAGGACCACCGCCTGCCGCAAATACAGGCACTCCCACCAGTCCGATGCACAGATACACTATCACGCTAAGCGATGCCAGCTTTGCCCCGAGCAGAAATCCCGCCATCAGCACAAAGAACCACTGTAATGTAAAATGCATGGTGTACATAGGAAGCGGAATATCAATCTTGATAAATGCTCCAACTGCTATAAGTGCCGCAAAAAGTGCACATGTTGTAAGTTCCTTCGTTTTTAATTTCATTTTCGAACGCTCTTTCGTTTTATTAAATATACATGCTATAATAACATCTTTCTCTAAAAAAGAAAAGCCATCTTCGATGAAGCTGACTTTTCTTTGCAGCTTTCGCTGCGACTCAAAACATTAACATATGATTTAGAAGTAATATTCATCAGAATATATTCGTAAATCCTCTTTCGTGACCTGTCCACCCTCGATATGAAACGAGTTGATTACAGGATTTTCTGCCATAAGCGACATTATCATGTAGCTCGCATTTGGATCGTATGCAAGCTTTATATCCTCATCCGATGGCCTTGAAGGGCTAGACGGGTGTGAATGCCAGTTGCCAAGCGGCTTAAGGCCGTTTGCTCTCATGTCCTTTATGGCTGCCAGCTGCTCCTTTGGATCCATTGTGAAATGGTCCTCGGCATGGTCTGTATTCGTCAGGTAATATACCTTTGTGATGAGACGACCGTTTTCGTCCTCACTGCCTGCTATCAGACCGCACGCCTCCTCCGGCAGATGCTCTTTAGCATATTTTGCTATTTCATCCAGAAACGGATATTTCATTCTTATGATACTCATATCGTTCCTTTCCTTACTGTCTTTTTATTCCTGTGTACGAGGTGCATCAAATCTGCCCGCTGTCTCCTCGCAGACCTCCTGCTCGTAGTCGATTGGCTCGAGAATGGTCGGATGGTCGCCACAGACTGCACAGTTGTGTGTATCCTTTGGAAGCTTAATCTTGTGGAACTCCATGGTGAGTGCATCATATGTAAGCAGATATCCTGTGAGCAGCTCTCCAACACCGATTAAATACTTGATAGCTTCCATAGCCTGAAGCGAACCGATTACTCCGCCCATAGCTCCGATAACGCCTGCCTGCTTACATGTAGGCACTGCATCCTTTGGTGGCGGATTCTTGAATACACATCTGTAGCAAGGTCCCTCTCCCGGCACATATGTCATGAGCTGACCCTTGAAACGGATGATTCCTGCATGTGAAAACGGCTTTTTCTCAAGCACACATGCATCGTTGATTAAGAACTTTGCCGGGAAATTGTCAGTTCCATCGATGATGAAATCATAATCCCTTATAAGCTCTCTGATGTTTGACGCATCTACAAACATACGGTATGTATTGACCTGAACATCCGGGTTCATGGCGTTTATTGTCTCTTTTGCTGACTTTACCTTGGCTTTTCCCACATCGGCTGTTCCGTGGATAATCTGTCTCTGCAGGTTGGATAAATCTACATCATCCGCATCCACAATACCGATTGTGCCAACTCCTGCTGCTGCAAGATACATGGCTGCCGGAGCTCCAAGTCCGCCGGCACCGATAATAAGCACCTTGCCCTTTAATAATTTCTTCTGACCTTTAACGCCCACCTCATTAAGGATAATGTGGCGTGAATAGCGCTCGATCTGCTCATCAGTCATTGCCATTAGCATCCACCTCCCATGAAGTAAAGGAACTCTACATTGTCGCCATCCTTAAGCACTGTCTTTGGCTTATCCTCTGTGGCAACAAATTCCTCATTTATTGAAACTGTTACATACTCAGGCATATCTACATTCTCAAGCTCGATAAGCTCCGGTAATGTAAGTCCATCCTTATATTCTTTCTTCTCTCCTGCTACTGTGATAGTCATTTTATTTCCTCCTGTGTCACAGATTGTGGTATCTGTAAGTGTTATTATCCTGTATCAGACTGCTTTATATAATAATCTAAAGACTATAATAATTCTTCAACCCACGCTTTCAAATCGGCAGGCTTTTGTGCGCCGACCTTTCTATCTAAGACCTCTGCGTCTTTTACGAAAAGCAGTGTCGGATTCGCAGTTACCTCATACTCATCAGCGAGCTCTCCGTCAAAGTTTGTGTTGACCTTGTATACGTGAAGCTTATCCTCATAATCATCCTCGATATCTCCGAGAACCGGTGCCAGCTTCTTGCAGGCCACACATGAATCCGAGTAAAAATCAACAATTACCGGAAGCTTGCTTTTTAATACTTTTTCATCGAAATCCGCCTTTGAAATTCTTGCTGCCATGATTAGTCCTCAACCTTTCTGACGTAAAGAGTGTATGTTCCATCCTCGTTGTCCTCGAGCTTAAGTATCTTATGTCCCTCTTCCTTCATGCTTCTTGGAACATTCTGTACCGGCTCTCCATCATTCATACGGATTGCAAGCACCTCACCGTCATCTAATTCCTCTATTGCTACCTTTGCCTTTACAAATGTAAGAGGGCAAACCTTGTCAGTTATATCTACCTGATCGTCGAATGCTATATCTGCCATTTTGCATCTCCCTTCCTATACTCATATTTATTATATTTTTGCCGTAACCGTTGTTGTTTATGCATGCCGGATATTTCCTGCTATACACGGGGATTATTTACCATCGTATGCTGCCTGAATCTCTTTTTTGAACTCTTCCTCGCCCACTCTCTGAAGAGTAAGTCTGAAACGCTCACCACCGTTTGCATGCTTCTCGAAGAAACTAATTGCTGCATCTGTCACCCTGAAAAGAGTTTCCTTGTCGCGGATAATCGGAACAAGCTGCTCTCCTTTATAGATGTGGTTTCCGAAAAGTCCTCCAAACGATACGATATATCCCGGAGTTCCCTTCCATGCATCTGTCGGACAGCTCTTTACGCAGCGCGCACAGTTGTTACATTTGTCTCTGTCGATGACAATCCTGCCATCCTCCATCGAAAGTGCACCCTCGCGGCATGCCTTCACACATACACCACACTGGATACAATCGTCATGACTGCACTCTACGGTCATGCCGCCCTTGATTCCGACATCGTTTTCCTCGGCCTTTAAGCAGTTGTTCTGACAGCCTGTGACACCAAACTTGAACTTGTGAGGAAGCTCTCTTCCGAAGTATCTTTCATCAAGTTCCTTAGCCAGAGTGTATGTATCGATACATCCGCTAGGACAGATTTCTGAGCCCTGACACGCTGTGACAGTACGTACTCTTGGTCCGCAGACACCTGTTCCTACACCGCCCTTTGCCAGTTTCTCTTTTACCACATTGATATCCTCAACCTTGATAAAAGGAATCTCAATACCCTGACGCGATGTCATATGAACATATCCGTGTCCGTATTTCTCAGCAACCTCTGCTACTGTTTTGATATTTTCTGCTGTAAGATTTCCTCCTACAACCGCAATTCTAAGCGAGAAACAGCCCTTTTGCTTCTGTCTCATGAAACCGCCCTTTTTTAGGGCCGCGTAATCAACTTTCTCCGCCATTTTTAATCTCCTTACTGTGTAAATATGTTAATGTTTTGTTTTATATGTAAATGCATATGCACGCTCTCATTTGCATACACATTGATACCTTATTATGATGGCTTAATCAGCTATATTTGCAAAAGCCTGTGCAAAATCCTCCTTCAGGTCATCTATATCCTCGATACCCACACTGACTCTTATAAGATCCTCAAATACTCCTGCATCCTCCTTCTGCTTATCTGTGCTGTGAAGACTGATTGTGGAGCCCGGATGAATGACAAGTGTCTTTGTATCTCCGATATTGCTGAGTGTGTATGGAATCGTCAGACTGTCTATAAATTTAAATGCCTTTTCCTTGCTGCCAACCCTGATTGTAAGGATTGCTCCATAGCCGTTTGTGAGCTGTTTTTTTGCTATTTCATGCCATTTACTGCTCTCAAGCCCCGGATAATTAACCTTTATGTCAGGATAATTGTTTTCTATCCACGACGCAAGCTCGAGTGCATTAGAGCATTCTCTTTCCATTCTAAGACCGAGTGTCTCAAGTCCTATAATATTTAAGTATGCATTCACCGGAGCTAAACAGGCACCCATATTTCTGAAAAGACTGTTTCTCAGCTTTGCGACAAATGCCATAGGTCCATACTTCACATAATCTGCAAAACCCGGATATCTGTTCTTGTCCCATTTGAACTTACCTGAGTCTGTCAGAATACCACTGATTGCATTGCTGCTTCCATTGATATATTTGGAAGATGAATTGACCACGATATCAGCTCCATGCTTTAAAACCTGTATCAGGTAAGCTGTCGATGTGGTATTGTCAACTACAAGCGGTATATCATGTGCGTGTGCTATCTCTGCAAGCTTCTCAATATCTGTGACATCCAGACAGGGATTACCGATAGTCTCTGCAAAAATCAGTCTGGTATGCTCATTGATGCTGTCCTCTATCTGCTGCCAGTTGTTGTTCTCGACATATCTGGTTGTGATGCCGAAGGCCTCAAGATCATGGAACAAATCTATTGTGCCACCGTAGAGGCTTGCACTTGAGATTAGCTCATCTCCACTGCTTAGTATATTTAAGAAGGTATTCATCAGTGCCGCCATTCCTGATGCGCATGCCACCGATGCTATTCCTCCCTCGAGCTTTGTTATTCTGTTCTCAAAAGCTGTAATCGTAGGATTGGCAACTCTTGTGTAACAGTAGCCCGGAGCTTTGTTTTCAAATATTTTTTCCAGATCTGCCGCGCTCTCCTGCTCGAAGGCGCTTGTCTGATATACCGGTGGCAGTGTAGAGCCATTTGTCTCTTTTGTCACGCCGGCATGAAGTAAGCTTGTATTAAATCTCATTGTTTTCTTCTTCTCGTTAATTCTTACATAGTCTATTGTGTTACTAGGAATTGATGAGATTATTATACAAACGTGTGTGTTGAAAGTCAATGCTATCAGTTATACAAATTATTTGTGCGTGGTTATATATTTTGTTTATAGCCATTAATGTCCCTTAAATACTCTGCGGCTGTCGTTGCGGCATTTGCTCCGTCAGATACTGCAGTTACCACCTGACGCAGTGTCTTGGTACGGACATCTCCCGCCACATACAGTCCCGGCTGGACGCTTCTATCATGGTCACCATTTTTTGTTGCAGCATATGTGATGCCGTCCTCACCTGCCACTACATATCCTCTCTCATCGAGCTGCACCAGATTCTTTATAAGCTCTGACTGCGGTACTGAGCCGTATGCCACGAATACTCCGTCTACAGCCAGTGTCCTGCCACTTTTAAGCTTTATGCCTGTCGGCTTTTTTTCTCCATATATTTCTGTCACTGCTTCGTTTAGGACAAGCTCTACATTTTCTTTCTGCTTTAAGAGCTCAACTGTGCTCTGTGCACCGCGGAAGCTGTCTCTTCTGTGAACCAGATAGACCTTCTCACATATATCGGACAGATATAATGCATCATCCAAAGCGGTATCTCCGCCGCCCAGCACTGCGGCTGTCTTTCCTTTATAGAATGCCCCGTCACAGATTGCGCAGTAAGATACTCCCTTTCCGGTATACTCATCCTCTCCCGGCACTCCTGCCTTTCTCGGATATGCTCCTGCGGTATAGATGAGCGCTCTTGCCTCTGCTATCGTGTCATCATCGAATTTCACTCTGTATATCACTGATTCTTCTTTCTCACCATTTTGCACTGCTTCTATCTGCACTGCTTCTTTTTCGATAAATTCTACATCAAGAGACACTGCATGCTCCCTGAATTTTTCTCCCAGGTCGTATCCGTTTATGTTTGGAAGCCCCAGATAGTTGTTCACATTTCCGCTCTCGGCTATCTGGCCTGTCCCCTCGTATTCTTTTTCTGCTACTGCCACATTCAGATTGGCTCTCTTTGCATATATTGCTGCAGACAGTCCTGCCGGACCACTGCCTATTATTATTATATCAAACATGGAATTGGTTCCTTTCATCGTCCATTGAATTTTTTCGGTAACTTATTATATACATTATCCTTAAAAAATACAATAATACCGCCTGCTTTTATAAAACACCTTTATAAAAACAAGCGGTATCAATTTTATCTATCGTATATACATCCTGGCCTCATAAGGTCTGAGCACTGACATATCAGAGGTATCCTTATAATTTGAAATCAGCACCTCCATGCCCTCACACTCCTTTGCAAGCGACATTGGTATCTCCTTGTCAAAGAAATTGCACACAACAATCATGGTTTTTTCTTCATTCTTTCTGCTGTATGCAAAAATATTCTCATCATCCTCAAGTAAAAGTGTGAATTTACCATCAACAAATACCGGATAATCCTTTCTCAGCTGAACAAGCTTCTTGTAGCAGCTAAAGATTGAATCAGGGTCATCCACCTGTGATTTGGCATTTATTTTGTCGTAATTGTCATTTACTTTTATCCAAGGTGTTCCTGTGGTGAAGCCGGCATTTGCCGAGTCATCCCACTGCATAGGTGTCCTTGCATTGTCACGGCCCTTTGCGTAAATGAACTTCATGATTTCATCCTTTGAGTATCCTTTTTCAAGGCGCTCATGGTACATGTTTATGATTTCACAGTCCTTATAATCCTCGATATCATACTGTACATTTGTCATGCCCAGCTCCTCGCCCTGATAGATGTATGGTGTACCCTGCATGCCGTGCAGCAATATAGCAAGCATCTTTGCAGATTCCACTCTGTACTCCCTGTCATTGCCCCATCTTGACACGATACGCGGCAGGTCATGATTGTCCCAGAACAGACTGTTCCAGCCACAGTTGTAGAGCTCATTCTGCCAGTGAGCCATTATCTTTTTGAGCTTTTTAAACGGAAGCGGTGCAAGGTCCCATTTCTCGCCGCCCTCCTTCTGGTCAAGCCCTATGTGCTCAAACTGGAACACCATAGAAAACTCGCTGCCATCCGGATTGCTGTAAAGCTTTGCGCGCTCTGTGTCTGCGCCCCATGCCTCACCTACAGTAATCAGGTCGCCCTTCTGGAAGGTCTCCCTGCTCAGTTCCTTAAAATATTCCTGAAGCCTTGGTCCGTTTATGGTGATTCTCTTGTCCGGCTCTTTTGCTATCTGGTCGATTACATCAAGTCTGAAGCCGCCGACTCCCTTGTCCATCCACCAGAGAATCATATCGTAGATTGCTCTTCTGACCTTTGGATTCTCCCAGTTTAAATCCGGCTGCTCCGGTAAAAACTGATGGAAATAATACTGTCCGATTTCCGGCACATATTCCCATGCGCTTCCACCGAAACAAGCCTTCATATCACTTGGCGGCACGCCTTCATCTCCGTCTCTCCAAATATAGTAGTCATGGTATGGATTGTCCTTGCTCTTTTTAGCCTCCTTGAACCACCTGTGCTCGTTTGAAGAATGATTTAAGACAAGATCCATCATAATCCTTATATTGTGCTTCTTTGCCTCGTTTATGAGCTCCTCCATATCATCGAGACTGCCAAACGTCGGATCAATATCCCTGTAATCCGAAATGTCATAACCGTTGTCCGCCTGCGGTGATTTGAATACCGGCGAAAGCCATATTGCATTGATTCCAAGCGTCTCAAGATAATCCAGTCTTTTGATGATACCCTGTAAATCACCAAAGCCGTCTCCGTTAGAATCCTGAAAGCTCTTTGGATAAATCTGGTAAACTACCGCCTTTTTCCACCATTTTTCGTTATTGTTTTTGCTCATTATGCCCTCCTTGTCTCTTCATTATCTCTTTTTGTTATCTCTTTTAGCTGTCTCTTTTTGTAAAAATTCAGCCTGGTTTCTTTAATTCTGTATCAAATTATGCTATTTTACAAGCACCACCAAAACCTCACAGCTTTCAAGCTTAAGCTCGGATGCTCCCACTGAAACAGTGCTCTTTTCAGCATCATTTGTGTTGGACAAAAGCACCTTTTTCACACTGCCATCAAGCCTGATTTGTGCCTCTTTACTGCCAAAATTTGCCACAACCAGCACGCGCTTATTTTCATCCTCTCTGTAATAAGCCATGATGCCATCTGTATCCTCATATGCCGGAACACATCTGCCGTAGGTGAACAGCTCCTTAAATTCATCTGACTTCCTGAGTGCCACAAGCCTTCTGTAATAGTTCAAAACAGATGAAGGATCCTTTTCCTGCGCCGCAACATTGATAGCCTTATAGTTTTCATTGACCTTAAGCCATGGCTTTGCTGTGGTAAAACCGGCATTTGCCTCATCACTCCACTGCATAGGTGTCCTTGCATTATCCCTGCTCATCCTTCCACAGGCTGCAAGTGCCTGCTCCTTTGATAAGCCTGCTGCAAGTGCTGCCTTGTACTGATCCTTTGTGCTGATATCGTCATACTCATCTATACTGTTCCATTTTGCATTTTGCATACCGATTTCCTGTCCCTGGTATATAAACGGAATGCCTCGAAGCAGTACGCTGACAGTTCCTAACATCTTTATTCCGGCAGGATTTTGAGCATGCTTTGGTAAAAATCTTGAGGCACCTCTCGGCTCATCATGATTTTCTATAATATTGGCCTTGAAGCCGTACTTTTCTGTCTCAAGCTGTGAACCAAGAATGGACTTTCTCCATTTGTCAAAATCTATTTTCGGTGCATCATACCATCCATGCTCTCCATCACTTAAGCACTGTGCACAAAAATCAAATATCGTTGAAAAATGCCCATTCTCACCGATAAACTCCGGCAGCTCCTCAGGCTTCATATTGAATACCTCGCCAACCGTAAATGCATCATACTTCTTAAATGTATTGTTCTTTAATTCCTCTAAGAGCTCTCCGACACCTTCTGCACTTTCAACCATCTTGTAGCAGGCAGCCAGTCCGTCCTCTGCATCCGGCTCAAAATCAGGGAAATCGAGATTTTTCTTTATATTGATTATCGCATCTATTCTAAATCCTGACAAGCCCTTATCAAGCCACCAGTTAATCATCTCGTAAAGCTTTTGTCTTAGCTTTTCATTCTCCCAGTTTAAATCCGGCTGCTCCTTCGCAAACATGTGCAGATAATACTTGTCCGTGCCCGGCACCTTCTCCCAGCAGCTTCCGCCAAAATAAGAGCGGTAATTGCTCGGCGGATTGCCGTTTTTACCTTTTCTGAAATAAAAGTAATCAGCATACTCTCCATCCGGATCCTTAAGTGCCTTTTGAAACCATTCGTGCTTATCCGAGCAGTGATTTATTACCAGATCCATGATGATGTGCATATCACGCTTCTTTGCCTCGGCAAGGAGCTCATCAAACTCCTCCATAGTACCGAATTCTTCAGCTATCGCATAGTAATCAGATATGTCATAGCCCTGATCCACAAATGGCGATTTATATATCGGAGACAGCCATATGATGTCAATTCCAAGCGATTTTAAATAATCCAGCTTTGAAATGATACCTCTTAAATCTCCTATTCCGTCACCGTTTGTATCCAGAAAGCTCTTTGGATAAATCTGATATGCCACCTTGTCATGCCACCATTTTCTCTCCATAATGTGTACCTCTTATCTAATCATAAATTTTGCACTCATTTACATCTTGAGCACTTCGCCTTGATGTATTATACTGCTATTATAGAAAGTGTTTAGTATAAATTCTTGCAATATTTTTTCATTTTATAACACAATACTGCTCTTATAATTTTAAAGGGTATAGTTTTAAAAGCTATGGAGAAACAACAATATGAAAAACAATAATCCGCCTGCCCTCGGGCAGAAAGAAAACGCAAAGCACGGAGAAGTATTTTTCCCCGTTCAGAAATACATAACAAGACTTGCAGCAGATTACCCTGTCATCACTACACACTGGCACGATGAGGCAGAGCTCACACTGATTACAAAGGGCTCATGCACCTATCAGATTGATTTGCTCGAATATGAAGCAAAGGAAGGCGATATCATCTTTATCCCGCCACTGCTGCTGCATTCCATTTCAATAAGGGACTGCGACGAATTTTACTCGGAAACGTATGTATTCCATATCAATTTTTTAGGTGGAAACAATACCGATATATGCTCTTCAAGATATCTGACTCCGCTAATCAACCATGAGTTTGCCATGCCTTACCTGATTGCACCGAAGCATCCGGCATATTCATCCCTTTGCAAATGCTTCATGCGCATAACAAATCTATACTCCCGTCAGGAATTCGGCTATGAGCTGGCTCTAAAGGCATTTCTGCTTCAGGCAATATTTCTATTGCTGCAATACAGTGAAAAAAATGCTGATTTTGGTGTCAACACATCCTCCGATAAGCTCAAAAATGTGCTCGATTACATCGAGGTGCACTATGCCGAAAGCATCCAGGTTTCAGAGCTTGCCGGGCTTTGCTATTTCAGTGAATACCACTTCATGCGTTTCTTCAAAAAACACATGAACATGACCTGCGTGCAGTATATCAACAATGTGCGTCTTGAAAAATCCGTGGAACAGTTCGAGCGCGGCAACACCTCAATTTTAGATGTCTCACTGTCTGTCGGATTTCACAATCTGAGCTATTTTCACAGGGCATTTAAAAAGAGGTATCATATGACACCTCTTTCCTTTATCAAAAGCCTTGAATAACTATTTATTTGCACGCAATCACTCTGAGTATATACTCATATGACCTCTTTGCAGAGGATATGGAAAGCCTCTCCTCAGTCGTATGGATATCATACATGTCCGGTCCCATTGATATGCAGTCGAGTCCTTCAATCTTGCCGCTTAAAAGTCCGCACTCGACACCGGCATGAATAGCCTCAACTGTAGGCTTTTTGCCATACATCTCCTCAAAAATCCGTACCATATCCTCGCGGAGCTTTGAATCCTTCTTGTACTCCCATGCAGGATAATCTCCCTCAAATGTAACCTCTGCCGCAAAAGCGCCTGCTATGCAGACAAGCTGGTTCTTAAGGCTTTTTTTAGCCACACCGACAGAGCTTCTGACTGCGTATCTTAAAGTGACAGCAGCATCATCTGATTTTAAAACTCCCAGATTAAGCGAGGTTTCAACAAGCTTATCGATTTCCCGGCTCATTCTGATGATGCCGTTTGGCAGTGCCTCGATAAGTGCGATAACCCTTGCGCTATCCTTTGCACTTATAGCTGACTCACTGCAGTCAGTCTCCTCTGACACAGTAAGCTTAAGGTCAGGATCAGATGCCTTAAACTCCTCCGCAATCTCAGCTGCTGCCTGTTCTATCGAAGCCTTCACTGCCGCAGCCTCATCAGGTGCTACAATAATCTGTGCAGTACACTCTCTTGGAATGGCATTATCCTTTCTGCCGCCATCTATAGAAGCTATAGCTACAGGTGCCGATGCGTCGCGAAGCAGTCTGGACATAAGAATATTGGCATTGCCCCTTCCCTTATCAATCTCTGAGCCTGAGTGTCCGCCGGTGAGACCTGATAAGCTCACAGTAAGCTTTGTTCCGCTCACTGTCTCTCTCTCTACAGGCAGCTTCACATCGGCTCTGCATCCACCGGCACAGCTTGCGAGCATCACGCCCTCCTCCTCGCTGTCCATATTAAGAAGCTTCTTTCCCTTAAGCATAGACACATCGATGCCTGTGGCACCCTCCATGCCGACCTCCTCGCATACAGTGCATACAAACTCAAGGCGTGGATGTGACAGGCTGTCATCGTCCAAAATAGCAAGCGCATATGCCACCGCGATACCGTCATCTCCACCGAGTGTAGTGCCCTTTGCCGAGATAAAATCACCATTTATCAAAAGGTCTAAGCCCTCCTCGTCCATGTCCTTATCACAGTCAGGTGCCTTCTCGCAAACCATATCCATGTGTCCCTGCAGTATGATTGGCTCCACATCCTCATATCCCTCTGATGCTTCCTTTATGATTATCACATTGTGAAGCTCATCCTGATAATGCTCAAGGCCTCTTGCCTTTGCAAACTCCACCAGATAATTACTGATTTTCTCTTCCTGGTATGATGGATGAGGAATACTGCATATATCCTCGAAAAACGAAAAAACGTTCTTTGGCTCTAAATCTGTTAATACTCTCATTTTACTCTCCTTACAAAAAGTCTGCCGACGAATCCGCCGACAGACCTATTATAACACAATCCGGTATTTAATTGTATATGTATTATTCAAGTCCAAATCTTCTGATATTATTTTATTCCTATATTCTGATGCTCAGTAAAGTAATCGAGCCATACTTATAATTACTTTCCTGCATACAATTTGGTATCAATAAAATAAACTACCACATTTATTATAGCCATAATAAATAACAATATCGACCAATCAAAATTCTTAAAATATTTCACTAAATCTATATTTTCTGTTATAAACCCAAGCACTATTACAGCAAAGGAAATAATTACCAGGATTGATTGTGATGCATGATATGAATATTTATAAAAAACACCTAATTGAAGCATAAAATACAACAAAAAAATCAAAATTATGGAAGCTATTTTTATTAGCATATCTGTATTATATACTACATTAAAGCCAATTGTTTGTATAACAAATAAGCTTATTGAAGAAATTAATAACATAAAAAGAATAAACACTGCTCTCGAGAATACAACTAAATATTTTGATACCAGTAATCTTCGAATAAAATCACGTGTATCACTGTTATCCTCAATACTCATGATTTTAGTAAATGGAAGTGATGTTACAAAAAAAGGCACTAAAAAAAATGTGAACAAAATATTTGTAGCACCTTCATGCATTATAAGCCAGGTGGCCACCACTGCATAAACTACAGATAATAGAATCCATTTTTTTGTAAATATAATATCTTTTTTAATTAATGCAAACATATTAGTCCTCACTCCTCTTTCTCATATATGAAAGTATATCGCTTAATAAAGCTTCCTTTACTTCTACATTGCAAGTCATTGCCAAATCACGATCCACAATATAGTAATCATGGATTGAAACACATTCTTTTGCCATCCCTGCATTCACAAGAATAACATACTGTTGCTGATTTAACTTGACATATTTTTTCTTTATTTTTTTTTTATCACCTTGTAATACAATACGTCCATTATTTATGAAAATAACTCTATCTGCTATTTTTTCGATATCTTCTGTAATATGGGACGAGAATAACACGGAAGTATTTTTTTCTTTTGCAACACATCTTAGAATATCTAAGACTTCATCACGAACAATTGGATCTAATCCTGAGGTTGGTTCATCAAGTACCAATAAATCGGGATTTTTTGCGAGTTCCAAACTCAAAAAATATTTAACCTTCATTCCTGTTGAAAGTTCTTTCATCTTATAATCATCATCCAACTGAAATACATCTTTAAAATAGTAATAATATACTTCCTGATCAAAATTTTTCTTCATCACATCTTTTACAAAATTCGTCAAATCTCGAATTTTGATTTCATTGTAAACATTTTGATCCTGATTCATAAATCCAAGAACCAAAACATCATCTAATTTTTTTACCACCTGATCATCTACTTCAAGTTGTCCCTCATCTGCATCAATTACTCCACACATGCACTTGATTAATGTTGATTTACCTGCTCCATTTTCTCCAATCAATGCAACAATTTCACCTTTGTCAATCTCAATTGATGTAGGCTGTAATTCAAATTTTTTATACTTTTTGCTAATATTAAGTCCTTTAATCATGTCTCTGTTTCCTTATATATCTGTACTATTTGTTTGTAATTGGATAGAGTATAACATAAATCTTGTATTATCGTACAATCAAACAGTTTATTATTTTTATATTTCATCCCTCACAATCATAAGTGCAAAGCCGAGCAGATTCTGTCCTCTCCACTTTTCCATTTCCAGTCTTTTAGGATCCGTCATCGACAATCCAATTCCCCATATGCAGTCCCTCACAGCACATTCCGCTAAAACGGCATCTCCTGTAGCTTTTAATTTGGCTTTCAATTCTGGATTTTGAAATTTTGCACAAAGTCCATTGTAAACAAGAATCTGTCGCTTTCCATTCCAGATTGTTTCATTATAATTTGGAACCTTTCTTCCCAAAGCCTTAATTTGTGCAACATCTGTAGTTTCAAGAATCTTTTCCGCTATTTTTGTATCACCAAAACAAATTGCTTTTTGATACATCATGTACTGTTCCATCGATGAAAATCTTATTCCATCACATTCAAACTCACTTAAATACCAGTTACTTAGGTATCCATTTTCCTCATCCGGATTATGAAAACAAACCATACTCATTATAAGTCACCTACCTTTTCTTTTTTTAATTATTTTTCATATATGTATTTATAAAGTCTTCCGCAAGCTTCCTAACCTTACCTGCATCTGCACACTGATAGCAGTTCTTCATCGCTTCATCATACGAAAAATCCACTGCATTACCCGCTGCTGTCACATCACACGTCCATGAGCCACACGAGCTGTGCACCTGCGTAATACCTGTGTATTCGATAAGCTCTCTCGCATTGGTATCATTCACGCCACTTCCGGCCAGAATAGTAATATCTTTTCCATATTGATTTTGAAGATGCTTAAGCTGTTTTCTGCCATCCCATACATTTACTGCTCCACCGCTTGTGAGGATACGATCTGCGCCTAGCCTAATAAGCTTCTCCGCTGCACTGTCCTGATTATCTATGCAGTCAAAGGCGCGGTGAAACACAGCTTCCCTGCCATACTTATGAATGAGCTCTATCATTTCCTTCGTGCGCTTTTTGTCAAGCATTTTTTCCTCTGTCAGAAATCCAAACGCAATACCGTCTGCTCCATGCTCTAAAAGAATTTTGGCATCCATAAGCATAGTGTCGTATTCTTCATCCGAATAGCAAAATCCGCCGCCCCTCGGACGAACCATTGCCACTACCGGTATATTGCATTTTTCCTTTGCATATATTAAATTGGCAAGTGTAGGTGTCAGCCCTCCCATATATAGTGCACTGTTCAGTTCAACCCTGTCTGCACCATTTTCATATGCTGTTTTCACATCCGAAAAGCTGCCACAGCAGATTTCAAGCATCGGTTTCATCATACTTTCCCACTCTTTCCGCTAAAATAAGGCTTAACCTTCACACAATACATGTGTGACCGACAATAATTACATAAAACAGTTTTACGATAATCAATATTCATTGACCACAATCTCGAATACTCCGTCCTCATTAATTTTTAACCGCAATGACTTAACATATTTATTGTAAAAATCCTTCATTTCTCGCTCTGTCGATGTAATTTTAGTCCTCTCGTATATCTGTCTTGTCATCTCCCAGCCATTTTTTCCGACAATATCATTTGTCAGATTTTTCAATTCACTTATCATGACTTTTTTCTTTAAATCACTTGCATTTCCTGTATAGAAATCGTCTATTGAACAATGAAATATACATCTTTTTGTAAGTGCATCCTTGATTGACTGTCCGCACTTGCTATATTCGTACATCACGAGGAAATGAGCATCCTTTACCGATGAAATAAGTCCCCAGTAATCCGAATCACTTGAGCACAAAATAAACGAGTCTATGTTGTCCTTATAATACGCTTCACACACTCCCGCAGTCATCTTTATATCAACAAGCGACTTTCGGTCTGTCACACGCTCCACCTCCTCGTGGAATACAGGGATATGTATGAATTTTTCCAGCCAGTCCCATCCACAGGATGTATGATAATCATCATAAAGTATAATTTTTTCTATTTTGGACATTTGCTCAGAATTTAAGTTTTTTAATACTCCATACAGCTTGTATACATCAGAATTTTCACAATCCACAACTATCACAACACGCATACTTTCACGGATAAACTCATATATATTTTCCTTTGTATCTTCCACTGCATCCCTGTATTTTGAACCGTCATTGAAATAATCACCATGCTGTCTGTATATTGTCTTTAATATACGTCCATCGGAATTGAGCAGATTTCCCCTGCCATCCGGGCGCCAGTGAATGTACATCCCGTATGGATACTCTTTTCTGTGCTCTTTATAGACAGTAAACTCTGCCTTTAGCTTCTTTGGCTTTTCATAATCCGCTATGACAAACAAATCCCTGATATACTCCCATTTTACCCAGTCTGGGAAAAGCTTTTTGCATGCATCCACGTGCTCATTTATCAGCTTGTTAATATGTACGCAATACTTGTCAGCCGATGAATTATACAATATAATATGCACTTCCCAGCTCTCAAGCTTATTTATATTCTCTGCATCAAACCACTCCATCCTGTTTATATTACCCAGATTATATTTTATTTCATTGTCTGTTTTTTTATAGTTGCGCAGCAGACCTGTACGCGCCTTACACAGATATCTGAGTATCCTCGCATTTTTATTTTCTCTTAAGCTGTTTAAAAGCTCCACATACTCATCACTGCACATATGATCAAGTATCTCATTTCTGACACCTATAAGATACGACAGAATCGTCACAAGCTCATATTTCTGTACTGTTTTATATTCCTTTTCCTCTGTAAATTCAGAATCCAACGCATATGCTTCTTCATCTGTTTCTTGTATCACATCATTAACTTCATCAATATCTGATTTATTTATTTCAATATCTGCCAACTCTATTCCCCCTTCATTTTCAAGATATATTAAAATTATATCATATGTTGCACTCTTTGTATTGTTAACATTTACTTAAATCTATATTATTTGCCATTTTCTCCTACACATGCTACAATACCTTTGTCCGGATTAATGGTGATTATTATCAGACACTTTTTAGTAGACAGCGAAAATGTCAACGACAACTGGCTGATGCTGTTTGATATGGCAGATGAGGATGATGAAATCGTAGTTTTTTACACAAAAAAATCACCTCACATGTCATACATGTCAGTCATCAGACTTATTGAAAACAACAAAATAAATATACGATTTGAGGAATGCTATGAGGGCACAAACGCCCTTGATTTTCAGCTGGTATCCTATATGGGTTATCTGATGGGATGCGGCGGTGCCTGCAGTGAAAACGAATGTGATGCTGCGTCAGCCGAGACCGGTGCTGATGAGTACATCATAATGAGCAACGATACAGGCTATGACCCTGCTGTAAGGTTCTGGAAAGACAAGGGATTCGCCGTGCGCAGATTCAATGTAAATTTCTGCAAACAGGCTGTCCAGAGAAGGAAAAACATCAAGTATCAGGTAGTAGCAGATATTCCATCCAAGGAAGATACTGCCAATACCAATATCAATACCGATACTGATGCTATCACTTCAAAGTCTTATAATCTGAGTGAACTTATCGATGGCAATCATAGCAACTATACAGACAGTGAACCGTTAAGTGATGAGCTTGCAACTAACGATGACTTATCGTCAAGTGATAAGCTTATGACTAATGATGACTTACCATTCACTGACGAACAGACACCTCATAACGGCCTCCCGTTTAAAGGTGCAGTATCATCTGTATTAAAATCTGAAAAAACAGCATACTCAAACAAAAACGAAGCAGCTGAGGCTAAGGCCTCAACGGACAGCATTGATACATCAGATATTTCTGAAGTATCAACAGCATCTGAAGACTTCGACCATTTTGAAGTAGATTCTTTCTTAAACTGCATGGGAAAAGACAATCTGCTCAAGCTTCATGAGACACTGGTTCATGTTTATGGTATGAAACAGGGTCAGATAATTTATAAAACCATAAAAGACAAATCCTACTCTTTTACGCCTGAGAAGCTCACGCGTAAAAAGAAGGTAGAGCGTTTTACAGGTATAATTTTCGCTCACAGCGACATTGATGATCCCGGAAATTTTGTGGATTTTCTTGAAAAAAACAAGAACAAAACAAAGAATCTCAATGGCATAAGATCTGCCATCACAAAGAGCTATGGTGAGACAGATGGTCTGAAATATTACAGCCTTTTCAAGCCATATTTCAAAATTATATCTGCACTGAAATAACGCCCTTTATTTTACAACAGAAAGGTAATCCGGATAAAACAATTGAGGCACGGAATTAATACTCCGTGCCTCAATTATGTTATTTAATATTAAATCATGTCGATAATCTCTTTCAGACTTCTTGGCTCATAATCAATCCACGGCTTCATACACCCCACATTGTATGCCTGTATTGGCTTATCGCCTACATGCCTGCAATTATTCGCATCCATTCCAGCCAAGCATTTCTGAAAATATACGTCCTCTGCACTATTGTGTGTATGACCGTATAACAGGATTGTGCCTTTATTCATGCCTTTCCATGAGAATATCGGATAGTGACACAGTACAAGGTCATAATTCTTACCATCATATGAGTCGTGTATCTCTCTGTAATCGCATATATCATAAAATAACTGCTTATATCTGTAATCTGATACATCATCATGGTTGCCTTTAACAAGGATTTTTTTACCTTTTAGTGTAGCAACAAGCGATATGAGGTCTTCTTTCCTGCCACGCATACTCATGTCACCGAGGATGTATACTGTATCTCCATTGTTTACTTTATTGTTCCATCGGCTGACAACTGTTTCATGCATCTCTTCCAATGACGCAAATGGTCTGTTATCAAAGCGGATTGATGCTTCATGGAACAGATGCAGGTCACTTATATAGTAGTTCATATCAGTTTCTCCTTATTCAAGTTTAATCCATGTAGAGACTGTGCCTTTTGGAATGCCATATTCGTTACTTAGTTCCGTTACACCTTTGCCAGCTTTACAATGAAGATCAACAATATGCTGTTTAAACTCTGGGGTGTATGATTTTTGATTTTTAGCCATTGTGTTGAATTTCTTTTTTTATTATAGCTTGTTCAACATTTCGTGTCTATGGTTACATTCTAGCACCATAGTTCAGATTCCACCTCACGATAGACACCCTTGCTGTTCAGCTATATACTTCCCGCTATCCGGGCGTATTCTGGACTTGCACCCGTTAGAGCGCGCCATGGCGCACAAACCAAAAAGAACACAGCATTTCTGCCATGTTCCTTTGTGCTATTCCATTTTTGTACCATCCGTACTTACTGACACTGACTTTTTACCATTCCTGTATGTTCTGGTTGTTACCTTGCAGTTAAGTCTGTCACCTTCATTAATATTATTCCATGTAGTTTTATCAACTTCTATTCTTTCTACTCCGTCATCATCTGCGGTGTCTCCTGTACCAAACGCAATATAATAAACATCTTCGACTGTACTCTCGCCTCTGTGTTTTCCTGATGTGATAGGCTTCTTTTCACGCCCCTTATCCTTATATGTAACTGTCAGTACCATTTCTTCTGTGGTTTTGTTAACAGTGTTAAGGTTTTTTATAATTTCTGGACCAACTGCAACGGCTAATACTATTACAAGAAGCAGGGCGAATCTTTTTTGAGGATTTTTCTTCATAAATATTCTCCTTAAGCATCCTGATATTCTATTTTTAATGGTGTATGTGTCTCAAATACCTTTGCAAAATCAATTTCCGGATTAAACATTGTATAAAATGAAGAATGTGCATCACATGTAATATTCTGCTGCGGTACAGAATTTAATGTACCATCCTTATTATATTTATAAAATGTAGCCTCCGTCACTCCATGTATCTCAACCTTGTATAATGGTGTTCTAAAAAGTAACTGTCTTACATCCTTATAATAAAATTTATAATACTCTTTTCTAACATTATTTTTGCTGTAATAAGTAATTACCCTGCAATGCACCATATAATCATCATAAAACCATAATTCACTTGGATATGGTTTCATCACAACACCTCCAACTGAAATCCGGTAAATAACTCCAGCCACAACACAGATCCAGACTGAAAATGGTATTTCTTTCGTTACACTTTTGCCAAAAACAAAATATAAAAATATATAAATCAAAGCATAAGCGATAAGTAAAATTGTTACTATATTTTTTAATATTGATTCATGCTTTGACACATAAGTGCCTTCTTTAAACTGCAACACGTAATTCGGCTGTTCCATAGGTTCTGCCATATTGTATAATCCTCCCTCTTCATTCACTTTTGTCCTTCATAACATAATAATCTCCATTATTTTCAACATCCTTACACACTGATACCCATTGTTGCAAACTATGTCAAACAGTCCGGGACTTTAGCTTAATCGTTACCTAGAAGTAAAGCATACGGAATTATTCTGCTGTGAATGTAACCCCTGCATCGGCATGTTCATTTGCATACTGTTCAGCATAAGAGCCCGATTTCCCAATAAGATTGAATTCAGAAACATGCAATTCGGTAACACTTTCGGGAATTTTTAAATCCATTCCACAGTTACTTGATGGAGGCGCCAAAACATTGTTACTATCATCTTGTCCAATTTTTTGTAACCCATCATTCAGTACCAACTCCTGAAGATTTGTTTGAGCAAACATGCTGCCTCCTATTGTTTTTACAGAATCTCCCATTACTACATATTTTAATTGTTTACATCCTGAGAAAGCGGATTTTTCAACTTCCTGAACATTATTTCCTATTTTCACTGCAACTATATTATTATTAAGTGTAAAAGCAGATTCAAATCCAACAACTTTCTTTCCATCAATTTCATCAGGTATAACCACTATAGGATCCTTACCAACATACTTATCTATTATTATATCATCTCTACCATCATTGAACTCAAAATCCTCTGCCGGTGTCTCATCATGACTCATCAAATCATCCATAGTGATTTCATCTGCTGATTTATAACTAGTATCCTTCTTATTATCAGACTTATCACTTGAAGATGTATCCTTCTGACTGTCCTGCACATTTGCTGTTTGTTGTTTTGGTTGATCTGTCTTACCTGCATTGTCTGATGACGAACTGCCACAGCCTGCTGATGACACAGCCATTGTAAAAATCATTCCTAGAATTAATAATCTCTTTTTCATTTCTTTCTCCTTTGCGGTTAATTATTTTGTATAATTTTATAGTATTTTAGTTAATGGTGCAATAGGTCAGAATTACCATTAATCAGATAATTTCTGTAATAAATATGGATTTTGTTTACAGCAAGAAAAGAGCTTCCCAATATCATATTTTGTATATTCTATCCATATATAATGTAGGTATGCCATTGAAAAAGATACAGATTTTTGCGGGACATTCTACTTTACAGCAGACAATGGATTATATACGGATATCTGATGATGATCTTGACATGCTCCAGTATTTAAACACACTCTCAGTCTCAAACAACTCAAATATAATATCAATTAACAGGGATAAAGTACCATTGAACACGGTTGAACATCAAAATTTAAACAAAAGAAAAGCTGGAAACCCTTGATAATAAAGGCTTCCAGCTATCCTAACTGAACGTGCGTGAGAGGGCGCTGGAAGTCCGGTGGACTTCCGCTTAGCGCCGACCGCAACGGAGTGTAGAGCGAACCCTGGGGTTCAAATCGTCCGCGGACGATTTGTAATATAGAAAGAGCAGGTATTACAACCTGCTCTTTCTATATTATATAACGTGCGTGAGAGGATTCGAACCCCCGACACCTTGGTCCGTAGCCAAGTGCTCTATCCAGCTGAGCTACACACACATATTTTATTTACTCATTCATTATAACACTCTTGTCAAGTGTTTTGAATGAATGCCGCAGACCGGAATCGAACCGGTACTGTATCACTACAACAGGATTTTAAGTCCTGCGCGTCTGCCAGTTCCGCCACTGCGGCATGAATGGGACCTACAGGGCTCGAACCTGTGACCCTCTGCTTGTAAGGCAGATGCTCTCCCAGCTGAGCTAAGATCCCATATAAAATTGTAGTAGATACTCACTACAAACGACCCAGACGGGACTCGAACCCGTGACCTCCGCCGTGACAGGGCGGCGCTCTAACCAACTGAGCCACTAGGCCAAATGCTTAATGCGTGATATATAATATCACAGTTTGCACAAAAATGCAAGAAGAAATTTAATGGACCATCGGGGACTCGAACCCAGGACCGACCGGTTATGA
>UMLF01006586.1_pt1 | contig 47524 bp, 86 predicted proteins | sample 1966501 | NCBI WGS metagenome assembly UMLF01 (sample SAMEA4836194, study PRJEB28245) | human gut metagenome | biome: gut microbiome; material: fecal sample | place: Denmark | collected 2008 | reverse complement strand
TGTGTGTGTGTGTGTGTGTGTGTGTGTGTGTGTGTACAGCCTCAAGGCTTTCAAGTTTTTCATTTAATCTTTTTTCCATTTTTTCCCCCACCTATACTAATAATTTATATAACTAAAAATACACTTATTTATACATCTTTACAGCTTGTTCCTGTACTTTTCACTATAACATATTATTTACTCATATTCAAGAATTTTTCCTAATGATACAGATTTGTAAAGAATCTGAAATATTTTTGTAATATTTGCAGTGTGTTCCTGTAAATCGTTTTTTATTTTTATTATACAATAGATTGAAATGATTAACTTATGAGGTTATTTAAAGGGATTCACTATATTTTTACTTTACTTTAAATTATCTCATAGTAAAAAGGAGCTAAATGTAATGAAAATTAAAACTTTAAATGGTAATGTAAATATAATAGGAAAAAATATTAAAAAATATAGAAAATTGAGAAAAATGTCTCAACCAGAAATTTGTCGTCAATTAGATTTATTAGGGGTTACAATGTATAACTGTGATATTTATGAGATTGAATATGGCAAAAAAACTGTAAAAGATTTTGAAGTATTAGCATTTTGCAAAGTTCTTGGAATTACCCTAGAAGATTTATATTCTGACACTGAAAAATATTATGAAGCATAATGTCTTTATCTTAATATTATAAAATTTATTATGTAAAATTTTTTTCTTCTAAACACACAAAAAATGAGATTTAAGTTAAATTATAACTCAAATCTCATTTTTTGTTAACCTTTTTAGCTCCTTATTTATATTCCAACAATTACTCATTTTTTAAAATATTCCTACTATTTCTCCATTTTCATCTATATCTATGTTTTCAGCTGCTGGAATTCTTGGAAGCCCTGGCATAGTCATAATTTTACCTGCAATAGCAACTACAAAGCCAGCTCCTGCTTTTAAATTAACATCTCTAATTGTAATTTTAAATGGTTCTTTACATTCTAAATTTTTACTGTCATCAGAAAAAGAATATTGAGTTTTTGCAATACATACAGGTAATTTTGAAAATCCCATTTTTTCTATTCTTTCAATTTCTTTTTTTGCCTCTTCTGAAAATTCAACACCTATAGCTCCATAAACTTCTGTTGCTATTTTTTCTATTTTATTTTTTATACTATCTTGCAAATCATAAATATATTTAAAATTTTCTTCTTTTTCTACTAAGTCTACTAGTTTTTCAGCAATATCTATAGCTCCTTCTCCACCTTTTGCCCATCCTTCTACAACACTTGTATCAATATTTTTATTTGATAATTGCTTACTTACGTATTCAATTTCTTCTAAACTGTCTGTATTATATTTATTTAGTGCTACAATTACGTTTAAACCAAATTTTTCTTTTAAATTCTCAATATGTTTATATAAATTTGACATTCCTCTACTTAAAGCTTCCATGTTTTCTTCTTGGATTCTCTCTTTTTCTGCTCCACCATGATATTTTAATGCTTTTATTGTTGCAACAATAACAACTGCATCTGGTCTAATTTGGGCCTTTCTACATTTTATATTTAAGAATTTCTCTGCTCCTAAATCTGCTCCAAATCCTGCTTCTGTGATTGTATAATCAGCTAATTTCATTGCAAGTTTTGTTGCAATTATGCTATTACATCCATGTGCAATATTTGCAAATGGTCCACCATGTATTAATGCTGGTGTGTGTTCTAAAGTTTGTACTAAATTTGGTTTTATTGCATCTTTTAAAAGTACAGTCATTGCTCCTTCTGCCTTTAAATCGTGTGCATATATTGGTTCTTTTTTTGAGTTATATCCTATTATAATACTCCCTAATTTTTGTTTTAAATCTTCTATATTTTCTGATAAGCAAAGTATTGCCATTATTTCTGAGGCTACTGATATATCAAATCCATCTTCTCTTGGTACTATATTTTTTTCTCCTGATAATCCTGTTTCTATTTTTCTTAATTGCCTATCATTTAAGTCTACACATCTTTTCCATGTTACTTCTTGTATGTCTAGTTCATTTCCAAAATATATATGATTGTCTATCATACTTGCTAGTAAATTATTTGCAGATGTTATTGCATGTATATCTCCTGTAAAATGAAGATTTATGTCCTCCATTGGTGCTACTTGCACATGTCCTCCACCAGTAGCGCCACCTTTTATTCCAAATACTGGTCCTAATGATGGCTCTCTTAATGCAAGTATGGATTTTTTACCAATTTTAGAAAGTCCATCTGCTATGGCTATTGAAACAGTAGTTTTTCCTTCCCCTAATGGTGTTGGGTTAATCGCTGTTACTAATATTAGTTTTCCATTCTTTTTGTTTTTCATTTTTTCATATACTTCATTAGATATTTTTGCTTTATATTTTCCGTAACATTCAATATATTCTTCATCAATATTTATTTTTTTTGCAATTTTATCTATTTTTTCTAATTCTACACTTTTTGCTATTTCTATATCTGTCATGTTGTTTCACCTCTTAATATTAATATTCTAAAAAAGAGCTCTAAAAAATTTGGGGCCCTTTTAATATATTATGCTATAATTCCTACTATAACTCCAAGTAATGCTCCTACAAAAACTTGAACTGGTGTATGTCCTAAAACTTCTACCAATCTTTCTGATACTTGTACTCCTGTAAGTCCTGGTGTTTCTATTATTTTATTTAATAAAGCTGCTTGTTTTCCGGCTGCTCTTCTTACTCCACATGCATCATACATAACAACAAATGCCATTATTAATGATAATGCAAAAATTGGTGTATCTACTCCTTGGTATTTTCCTATCATTGTTGCTAGTGATACTACAATTGCTGAATGTGAGCTTGGCATTCCTCCAGCACCTATTATTCTTTTAAAATTGAATTTTTTTGTTGTTATTAAGTCATATATGACCTTATATAATTGAATAAAGAACCATAATAAAAACGGTACATATATATATTTATTTTGTATTAATCCCATAAAATTGTTCACTTTCCTTTTTCCCCTTAAAGTATTCTTTTTGTATATAAAATTTTATTCTTCTGAAACAAAATTTTCTTCTTTTACGTCTCCATCTTTTTCAAGTAATATTGTTATTTTCTTTTCTGCTTCTTCTAATATTTTATTACATTCTTTTGAAATTTTTATACCTTCTTCAAATTTAGATATTGATTCATCTAAATTTAAGTCTCCCTTTTCTAATTCGGTTACTATATTTTCTAAATTACTCATGTTTTTTTCAAAACTTGTATTTGCCATGTTATATTCTCCTCTTATATCTTATCTTTGAAATGTTTTCATAATTCAATGATCTGCTTTATAATAATTTTATTATAAAATTTCTGCTTGTTTTTCTCCGTCTGCAAACCTTATATTTACTTTGTCCCCTGTTTTTAAATCTTTTGAATTTTTTATTATTTTGTTGTCTTGTTCAACTAAAGAATACCCTCTTGTTAGTGTCTTTAGTGGACTTAATGTATCTAATTTTGATACTAATTCTATATATTTTGTTTTTTCTTCTTTTTGTTTTGTTTTTATTGTATTTTCAAGTCTTTTTATATATGCATCTATTTTTAAGTAATTGTCATTTATATTTCTCAATGGTTCTTTAAACACTCTACTCGACATACATTTTTCATATCTTAGTTTCATTATTTCAACTTTTTTTATTAGTGTTAATCTTAGTCTGTTTTGATATGTATTTATTTTTTGTTTTACTTCATATATATCTGGAGCTGCAAGTTCTGCTGCTGCAGACGGTGTTGGTGCTCTTAGGTCTGCTACAAAGTCTGAAATTGAGAAGTCTGTTTCATGTCCTACTGCCGAAATTATTGGTATTTCTGAATTGTAAATTGCTTGTGCAACTATTTCTTCATTAAATGGCCATAAATCTTCTAATGAACCTCCGCCTCTGGCTAAGATTAAAACATCTGCTAATTTGTTTTTGTTCATAAATTTTATTCCATATGCAATCTTTTCTGCTGCTCCTTCTCCTTGAACTGGAACGGGAAATAATCTAATGTTTACATTTGGATTTCTACGTGTACTTACATTTATTATGTCTCTTATTACAGAACCTGTTTGTGATGTTAAAACACCTATTACTTTAGGCATTTGTGGTATTTTTTGTTTATGTTCTTCTGCAAAATATCCTTCTTCTTCAAGTCTTTGTTTTAATTCTTCATATTTTTTGTATAGAATTCCTACTCCATCTTCTTGCATTGCTTTTACATAAATTTGATAAACTCCGTCTCTTTCAAAAACTGAAACTCCTCCAAGTACAAAAACTTTCATGCCATCTTTTGGCATGAATCCAAGTTTTTGTGCATATGTTTTGAACATTACACATTTTATTAATGAGTTTTCATCTTTTAAAGTAAAGTACATATGACCTGTGTAATGATTTTTAAAATTTGATATTTCACCTTTTATTAGAACATTGTTTAAATATTCATCATCTGCAATTTTGTTTTTAATATAACTATTCAGTTCAGTTACACTTATTGCCATTTCTTCATATTTCATAGATTATTTTCCTTTACTATACTTGCTAAAACTCCGTTTACGAAATTTTTAGATTTGTCTTCTCCATATTTTTTTGCTAGTTCAACTGCTTCATTTATTGATACTTTATATGGTACATCACTAAATTTTATTTCATATATTGCAAGTTTTAATATTGCTAAATCCATTTTTGAAATTCTACTTAATTTCCAGTCATCTTTTAAGTTCATTTCTATGTCTTTTAATATTTCTTCTTGATGTTTTTCTATTCCTGTTATTGCATCTTCAATATAATTTTTTGCTTCTTGATCTTTTATATTGTTACTTTCAAAATATAATTCAATTTGATCTTGTATGTCTTCTACTTTTTGAATTTCTAGACTGTATATTAACTTGAAAGCATTTTCTCTCATTAATGTTCTATTCATTTTTCCATTCCCTTTCGCTCACTTTGTTTGCTGTTATTACATTTTATCAATAAATTTTTTTAATTTTGCTTTAACATCATCTTTGTTTTGTTGAACATAATTACCTATAATTGCTCCTGCTAATATTAATAAAATTCCAATAATTACATCATATAATCTTGTTGCTAGTAGTACTATTGCAATAATTATTCCTATTATTGCTCCTTTATATTGGTTTATAAATTTTTTGAAATCGTCCATCTCTTATTTCATCCCTTTCTATAATATAACAAATCTTTATATTTAGATTTTTGTTCTATTACATTGCTGTTTTTGGTTGTTTTTCTTGAACAGCTTTTTTTACTGTTATATTAACTTCTTTAACTTCTAAGTCTGTTGTTTCTTTTACTTTTGTTTTTATTTTGTCTTGTAAATCTGCTGATAAGTCTTTTATTACTGTGTCTGAACCTACTACTAAATTAACAAAAATATTAACATTATTTTCTTTGTCTAGTTCAACTCTTGATGTTACTTCTTTTGCCATTTTGTATTGTTTTGTAACTGCTTGAACTAAGTCTTCTATTGTTTCTTTTGATATCATTAGTTTTCCATTGTCATTTGCTAAAAGTATTCCTTGTTTATCTTTTAGATCTTGTTTTGATGTTGGGTCAAAGAATATACATCTAAGTGATAATAGTATAAATACTATGCTTATCCCTAATATTATTTTTGATGATGTTCCATATAATATCAAATCTTTTACTAAATTTTGTACTACATCTATGTCTATCCATCCAAATACTAATAGACATGCTATTACTGATAATATTAAAATTATGTTTGAATATATAATTAGTGTTACTTTTTCTATAAATTTCATTTTTTATTTCTCTCCTTCGTTTTCATTTGTTTCTTTTTGGTTGTCTGTGTTTTCACTTTTTGATATATTTGTGTCAACACCTTGTACATGTACATTTACTTCTTCTACTTTGAAACCAGTCATGCTTTCTACTGATTTTTTTACTCTATTTTGGATTTCAAATGCTACATCTGGTATTCTTGAACCATATTCAACTATGATGTTTACATCTATTTTTGCTGTATTTTCTGTTTTATCTACTTTTATTCCTTTTGCCATATTTTTCTTTCCGCTTAGTACTTCTGTTATTCCTCCTGCAAATCCTCCTGACATTGATGCTACCCCTTGTACTTCTGATACTGCTACTCCTGCTATTACTGCTATTACGTCATTTGATATTTCTATTCCATTTTCTGTGTTTTCTGAATTTTCTGTTTTTGCTGTTTTGCTTTCATCTTGTATTTTTTCTTTTGTTTCATCTTGTTTGCTTTCATTTTCAATAACTTCTTTTTCAGAGTTTTTTTCTTCCATTTTTTATTCCTCCTTTTTTGAAATTTTTAATGATGTGCAATTTTTTTATATAATATTTTTTACTATATAAAAATTGATATACTTAATTACTTTATAAGTATATCAATTTTTCCTATTTTTTACAACCTTTTTGGTAGTTTTTTTATTAATTATTCAAAAATTTGAAATTCGTCTATTTGGTTTCCTCTTAAAAAGTCATTTATACTCATTCTTTTTGCATTTTCTCCTTGAATTTCCAGTACACTTAAAATTCCCTTTTTAGTTTTTATGAATAATCCATCTCTTTGATCTGAAACAAGTACTGTACCATTTCTAAAAATTTGAATATTGTCTTCATCATATCCAATGTTGTTTGCAATATCAACTTTCCAAAATTTTATTTTTGAACCATTTAAAAATGTATATGCCCCCATTATAGGATTTAGGCCTCTTACCAAGTTTTTGATTTCTTGTGCTGTTTTGTTTTCCCAATCTATTTTTGCCATCTCTTTATTTAACATTGGAGCAACCGAAAAATCTTCTCCTTGTTTTTCTCTTGGTGCTGTTCCATTTTCTATTTGTTTTAATGTTTCTACTAGTAACTCTCCTCCTATTTTAGAAAGTTTATCCCATAATTCACCTGTTGTTTCATCTTCTCCAATCTCAACTTCTTGTTTTAAAATCATATCTCCTGTGTCCATTCCAACATCCATATACATTGTCGTGATACCTGTTTTTTTATCTCCATTTAAAACAGCCCATTGTATTGGTGCTGCTCCTCTGTATTTTGGAAGTAATGAACCATGTACATTTATACATCCTAGTTTTGGTATGTCTAGAATTTCTTTTGGCAATATTTTTCCATATGCTACAACACATATTACATCTGGATTCATATCTTTTATTTGACTTATAAATTCTTCATTTTTCTTTACTTTTTCTGGTTGGAACACTTTTAAATTTTTTTCTATTGCAAATTCTTTTACAGGTGATGCAACTAGTTTCATTCCTCTTCCTTTTGGTCTATCTGGATTTGTTACAACGCCTAATATGTTATGTCCTGCATTGTATACCGCTTCTAAACTATCTCTTGCAAAATCGGGTGTTCCCATAAATAATATATTTAACATTTTATTTTCTCCTCTCTGTGTCCAAAAGGGACGGTTCTAATTGGACAAAATGACCAAAAAGAACCGTCCCTTTTGGACATTATTTTTCTGGTTCTACATATTCCATTGTTCCAGGAACAATTTTATCTACGAAAACTTCTCCTTCTAGATGATCGTATTCATGGCATATTGCTTGTGCTAATAGATCTTTTGCTTTTATTTTTACTCTTTTACCTTTTCTATCTGTGTATTCTGCTGTAACTTCTTCTGGTCTTATTACTTTTGCAAATTGGTTTGGGAAACTTAAGCATCCTTCTTCGACTTCTCTTTCTCCTTTTGTTTTTAAAATAACAGGATTAATAAAAACAATTGGTCCTTTGTCATCATATAAGTCTACTACAAATACTCTTTTTAAAATTCCTACTTGTACTGCAGCTAGCCCTACACCATTGTATTTATGCATTGTTTCTATCATGTCATCTATTAATGTTTGTAATTTTTCGTCTATTGTTTCAATTTCTCTTGATTTTTTATTTAATATGTCGTCCCCTTCATATCTTAAATTTCTAATTGCCACTTTTATTCCCCCTATTTTTTATATTAAAATCATACTTTATAATCCTACACCATACTATTTGGATTTACATCTATTGAAACTTTTGTGTTTTTAATGTTTTGATTATATATATCTTTTAATAAATCATTTAAAATTTCATTTGCTTGCACATTCATATTTCCCTTTATTATAATTCTCCATCTAAATTTATTTTGAATTTTGTCTATTGGTGAAGGCATTGGCTTAAAAATTTTAAATTCTTCATTATTTAGTTTTTTTGTTAGATATTCGTATGCTTTATTTGAAACTTTTTTTATTTCTGTTTCATCTAAACTATTAAATCCAATTATTATTATATCGCAAAATGGTGGATATTTCAACTGTTTTCTTAGTGCTATTTCTGTTTGATAGAATTCTTCATAATTTTGTTTTTGTGCATCTTGAATACTAAAGTTTTCTGGATTGTATGTTTGTATTATTACTTTTCCTGGTAAGTTTTCTCTTCCTGCTCTTCCGAGCTACTTGGGTTAGTATTTGAAATGTCCTTTCTGTTGCTCTATAGTCATCTATATTTAGTGAACTGTCTGCTGCTATAACTCCTACTAATGTGACTTTTGGAAAATGATGTCCTTTTACTACCATTTGTGTTCCAATTAATATGTCTATATCTTCATTTTTAAATTTGTTTAGTATTTGTTCATGTGAATTTTTCTTTGTTACTGTGTCTACATCCATTCTTATTGTTTTAGCTTGTGGAAATTGTTTTTGTATTTCTTGCTCTAGTTTTTGAGTTCCTGTTCCAAAATATCTTATTTTGTCACTTCCACATTCTGGGCATTTTGTTACAACTTTTTCTTCATATCCACAATAGTGGCACTTTAGTTTATTTTCATAACTGTGGTATGTCATGCTTATGTTGCAATTCTTACATTTAACAGTGTACCCACAATTTCTACACATTATAAATGTTGAGTAGCCTCTTCTATTTAAAAATAAAATCGTTTGTAATTTTTCTTTTAAGTTTTGTTCTATTGCCTGATATAAATCAAAGCTTAACATTGATCTATTTCCATTTGCTAGTTCTTGCTTTAAGTCTACTATTTCTACTTTTGGTAGATTAGAGTTGTTTGCTCTTTTGGTTAGTTCTAATAGTGTAATTTTTTGTGTTTCTTTTGAATTGTAATATGTTTTTAAATCAGGTGTTGCACTTCCTAATACTAATGGCACATTTGCTTGCCTTGCTATTTTTTTTGCTACTTCTTTTGCATCATATTTAGGACTTGCTTCTGATTTATAAGAGCTGTCATGTTCTTCATCTATTATGATTATGCCTAGGTCTTTTACTGGTGCAAATATTGCTGATCTTGCCCCTATTACTATTTTAGCTTTATTTTCTTTTATTCTTTCCCATTCATCATGTCTTTCTCCTATTGATAATTTACTATGTAATACTGCTATTTGTTCTTTTCCAAATCTTGATATAAATCTATCTAGCATTTGTGGTGTTAATGATATTTCTGGAACTAGAACTATTGCTGATTTTTCTTTTTTTATGACTTTGTCTATTAATTGCAAATATACTTCTGTTTTTCCAGAACCTGTAACTCCATACAATAAAAATTCTTCATATTCGTTATAATCTATACTTGCTGATACTTTGTCAAATGCTTCTTGCTGTTCTTTGGTTAATTTTAAATTACTTGTGTTTTCTATATTTTTTGTTTCTAATGGATTTCTTTCTACTTTTTGTTCAACTATTTCTAGATATCCATTTTTTATTAATGTATTTATTATCGCTCTTGAACAATCTGTAAACATTTCTATGTCTGGTATAGTACATCCTTCATTGTCTTTTACAAAATTTAATATTTTTATTTGTTTTTCTGATTTTAATTTTTTTGTTTCTATTTCAAAATTAATTTCTTCAAAATTCTTTTTTAGATATACTACATTTATCTTTTTATCTTGAATTCTTTTGTTTATGTCTTTTGCATTAGTTCCTGGTGTTTGCATTAATCTTATACAATCTGATACATTACAAAAATATCTTTTTGCCATCCAGTTTGCAATTTCTATTTGATTGTTTGTTAATCCATTTTTGACTTTTGCTATGTCTTTTATTTCATATTCTGATTTTTCTTTTATCTTAACAACATGAGCTTCTTCTAGTTTTTTGAATCTTCCAAATGGTACTAATACTTTGTTTCCTACTAATATTATGCTTTCCATTTCTTTTGGTATATTGTAGTCAAATGTTCTATTTAGTTGTTTTGCTTTACTATTTATTATTACTTCTGCTACCACTTAGTTTCCGCTCCTTTTGATTTAATTCTTATTCTGTTATATCTATTTGTTTTGTTCCTAAATTTATTTCATCCCCATGCCCTACTTTTACAATGTAATAGCCTGCTTCTGAAACATAAAATTCTAGATTTTCTGTGCTTTTCCAAGCTTCATCTCCTGCTAATTTATATTTTACTTGCCAGTTACTTACATATCCTTCATGTTCAATATTTGAAACAGTTATTTTCCATTGATTTCCTATTTTTTGTGAGTTTAATTCAAAACTTCCTGTTTCACTATTTTTATTATTATAATTAACATTATATAATCCATTATCAATCTGCTCTATCATGTAATAAGTTGTCCCTTTATATTCAACGCCTTCACATGATACAATATACCTATATTCAACATTAATTAAATAATCTCTATTAATTCCATCTAATCCAAGCTGGTTTTGAATAGTGTAGCTATTTACAAAAGTGAATCCATCTTTTATTTTTGTTTTTTCTTCTTCTGTTTTTCCTTTATAAATTATATCTGATACCTCTTTTGTGTTTAATATTGCTTCTTGACTACTTGATAGTTTTTGACCAATATTATCTTTTGGATTATACTCGTTGATTTTTGTTTGTAGTGTTGTAAGTTCACTTTTAAATTGATTATATTTTGCCATGTCTATTGTTTGGTTTCCTGATGTTATTCCTATTGATGCTAATATTAATAATATTATAATTGTTAGTACAAGTGTTATTAATGTAATTCCCTTTTCATTTGTTTTTTTCATAGTTATATCGTTCCTTATATAGTGGATTTAGGTTTTTGTTCAAGGCTGTACCTATAAACCTTTTGTTGTTGACTATTTTAACCAAAATTTCTGTTTTTTTATTTTTAATTTTTATAAGTTTTATTTACGTATACATTATAACAAATATTTACTTTTCTATAAATAGTTTTATTAAATTTTTTTACTTTTAATTTTTATGTAATATAATAAATCTGCAAATGTTATTTAAAATAATTCAACATTTGCAGATATTATACATTGGCTGGGGTACTGTGATTCGAACACAGGAATGTCGGAGTCAGAGTCAAAATATAAAATTTTCTATTTTTTTCTATTCTAGTCTATAATATGCTTATTTATGACATTTTCCCAGCTTCTATCTTTCTATTTTTTCCTATAATATACTATACTTTTCTAAAATTTTGGACAAGTTTTGGACAAGTTAAATTTCTTTGAAAAATATTTCTATTAATTCTTTACCTTCTTTAAGATTGTAACCCAAATCGCAACATTTTTTAAGCATAATTTTAATCATTTGCTCTTTCTTATTATATTTTTTACTTAATTCTAACACAATATCTTTTATTATATCTTTTGTTTCTTTCATTAACAATCCCTCTCTTTCGTGAAAAATATTTATTTCATTAGAGGGGCTATATTTCTTTTCTATTATATCCTTTTCATCGTTTTTTGTAAATATAATTTTACATTCTTTTTCCATAACAAAAACTTCCTTTCATATAAAAATTTGACATTTCATACTTAAGAAGTTATACTGTATATGTACTTATTTTTAAGTATGAAATTGTGGTTAGAAGAAGATAGTTGACGGCAATCTTTTATCTTCTTCTTTCTTATTTTATATAAATGAGAAATAATGTCAAGTTTTCTAATCTCGTTTTCGACAAAAAAATCCGCAAAGTCAGTAACTGTGCGGAAAAATTTTTTCATTTTTTTATATATCCATATTCAATTCTCTTAAAATTTTAGTTCTCAAATAATTCCAATTGAGTTTTGAAATATATTGCATAGACATGCTACTCAATAAGCAATTTTCTTTTGCAAATTTATTCCACTCTTGTACAGACGGAAAACTTTCTAATTGTTGTGTTACGATCTTCAGTTGCTTATATGACTGTTCATAATATACTTTCATTTCGCTGTCGGCAGGATATTCTATTTGTTGTATATTATTGTAATATTCATTTATTAATATATCCATCTCGTCGCTTATTTTTCTAGTTTCGTCTGAATCCAAGCCATTTTTCTTTATACTTTTATGCAATTTATTTCTTAAGCTTCTGATTCTTTTTATATTATCTTGTGACATCTGTTTTCTTCTCTCTCTTTTTTATTTCTTTTATCTTATTTATCTTATTTTTTAAAATTTTAAATCGCTTATCTGGAATTATTATAAACATTTCTTTCAAGTATTCAAACTCACTCTTACTATGTTTTTGTAACATTTCTAATGTGTTATCTGTTATTTCATGTGAACACAAAGTAATTGCACTGAATAAATAATTTTTATGCGCATATTTGTCCCATTCTGTTTGAGTCGTATATGGATTTTTCTTTATATATTTTATAAATTCTTTTTTACTTTTTTCATAATAATTAATCATGTTTATATTATATACTTTTTTTAAATAATTTATACAAAAAAGAAAAGCCCCGAACGGGACTTAAATTATGCTACTTCTTTCAGTATTTCTGTAAGTATACTTTCATAACTTCTTTTTGATATAAATTGTAAGCTTTGTATACTTAACAAATTGAATCTTTTTGCTAATTCTGTATATTGCTTTCTTGTTAATCTTATTTTTAAATATTTCATCATTTGTAGTGATTTGTTATATGCTTCTTTCATATTTATCACCTCATATGTATTATAACATATTATGTTAATTTCGTGTGTCGAATGGTGTCGATTTTATAAACCTATTTTTTATTGATATTTCAATAAAAATCAGGCCTTTAAAATCAAATTTTAAGCCATTTTATTTTACAATTAATGTAATTATATACCTCTATTTTTCAGTATTTTCAGCCTTTTTTGAAAATTTTTAAACTTTTTTTGAAAAAGTATTGACATTTACGTGTACACGTAGTATAATAAATACAGTTAAGGAGGTGATACATATGTTACAACAAATAAAAAAGCTTATAGCTTCACACCGCAAAATGAGAAAGCTACAAGCAAAACGCAAACAGCTTTGGCAAGACATTATGATTATACATCATATGTTTGACTAAGCCGAGAGAGGATACTTCCTCTCTTGCATATAAATATTATATATGATAATATTAAAAAAATCAAGAGAGGAGTTGAAAATGGCAAGAGATTTAAAAAAAGAAACTGAATGGAGAAAAAATAAATATAAAAGATTAGTTGTAGATGTTGATAAAGAGGTTGCAGAAATTTTCTTAAATAAATTACAAAAAGATCAGAAAAATTATTCGGAATGGGTAAAAGAAAAAATTGAAAATTATTTAAAAAAATAATAAAAAAGTATTGGCAATTACGTGTACACGTAATATAATATACTTAACAAAAGAGATAAGACTAGACCAGATGGCTAGCACTCTAGAAGGAGAAAAACTATGAAAGAATTAAGTATTAAAGAAATGTTAAAAGAAATGGAAGAATACGGTGTAACAGAAGAAATATTAAAAGAAAAATATAATTATGACAAAAATGATAGTGACTTTACAGAAGATTTTAAAGATGTAAGTTTTGAAGAATATGTAAAATGTTATTATATGTCTGACAGATATATTAAAGATTAGGAAATATACTTATGAGAGGTTATAACATAGATGATTACATCGGCAAACGATTTAATCATCTTACTTTAATAAAAAATTTAAATAAACTTGATAAAAATAATTCTAAACTAGCTCTTTTTAAATGTGATTGTGGAAATATAAAAGAATTAGTTTTTACACAAGTTTTAAGTGGAGAAGTTACAAGTTGCAACTGTAGAAATAAAGGCAAAAATTCTAATTTAACTTTAGAATCTGTTAAAAATAAAAAAATAGAATTTTATAAAAACAAAACACAAAAAAATAATAAAACTGGACACACTGGCATTTCTTACATTAATGGTAAATATAGAGTAAGAATACAGATAAATCATAAATCAAAGCATATTGGATACTTTGATAATCTGGAAGATGCAATCAAAGCTCGTAAAGATGCAGAAGAAAAATACTTTAAACCAATTTTAGAAAAATATGAAAAAAGGAAAGGAGAATAACTATGATTGAAAATAAAAGAATACTAATTGTTTGTTCTGTTATTACTGTTATATCTATTATTCTGATACCAATTTTTAACCACGATTGGTCTACATCTTTTTGGATAAATATATTAGTTAGCATTAGCACCAACTCAATATTAAGTGCAATTATCTCTTCTATATCTTTTTACCATCAAAGACAAGAAGTTATAGCAATATTAAAGCAATCAATTCAAGAAGAAATTGAAAGATATCTTTCAGTATTTTATTCTATCGAATATATATATTTTAATGACAAATTATATAACGAATTAATCGCTTTAAATATGTATGAAGAAAACAGGACTTGGTACAATAGTTTTATAACTAGCAATAAAACTTTATTAAAAAGTAATATAGAAAAGTTAAAAAATATAAAAACAATAAATTTTACAAAATTTCAAGCCAACGTAGATAGATTATCAAAATTTAATAAAAAAATATTAATTCCAGAATATTATAATTTTATCTCGCAAATCAAAGATATTGATAATCTAATTAAATATTTTGAAATTAAACCTTTAGAAGCTAATATTCCAAACGTTTATAAAAAAATTCAAAACATTATTTTTGAATGTCAAAACGAAAATAATGAAAAAATATCAGATGATATACGGATTAAAAAACGGTGAAATTTATCCAACAGACAAAGTAAATCTTATTATAAAAAATCTAGAGTTACTTAGCTCAAAATTATAACAACAGAAGGGACTTTTTACAGCCCCTTTTATTTATTATATCTCGTGCAATAACTTAGTGCGATCCATCCACTTGGAGTTAAAGAATTTTAGTAACTGTTGTTACTACTCCACGTTTTAATTCATTAGTATATTGCTTTCCTAATTTTTTATTTTGATATCTTGCATTAGCTGTTATTTGTTTATAACTTTTTGTTTTATAGTTTGTTCTTGGTCCTTTACAAACATTTAGTACATTTGCATTAATTTTATATACTTTCAAAAACGCAAAAAAGAGGTAAATTTAAATTAATCAACTTACCTCTTCTTTTTTATCTAACTCCGCCTGTCCATTTAGCAAATCCTATTTTGTAGTTTGAAGTTCCACTTACATTATATCTTACCATTGGTCTTCCATTAAATATTCCAAAGCAATCACATTCTTCGTATGGACTTAAACTTCCTATAACTTTTGTTAAGCTTGTATCTGCATATATTATTTCTTTTGTTGAACCGTTTTTATATCTTCTCACTGGTTCATCACTCCCTTCAACTTTTGATACTGCTACTGTAGTTGTAGCCTGTCCTATTTTATTTGCTACATCATTCTTAAATTGTATCCAAGCCTGTTCATTTCTTACATAATATCTTGGACATTCTTTTCCTGTCACATCATAATGTCTTATAATTGCATCTATTCCTAGATTGTATCTCTTGCATATATCTGCACATAGTTCTACTAAACTATTGTATGTATTATTATTGAACTTTCCATCCCAGTCAGGGTGGCAATCTTCTATCCCTATTGATTTTCTATTCATTGAATAACTACCACTATGGAAAGCTACTTCATTTTCTGGTATACATCTTATTATTTCACCATTTAAACCGATTATATAATGAGATGAAGCATATGTCTTATGTGATGTTGCTAAACTCTCAAAATAGTTTCTATTACCTAATGCAGAACTTCCTGCATTTCCAACCCAGTGAACTACAATTTTTTGTATAGTTCCTTGTTTCTCTCCACTTCTTGAATATGGATTTACTGTTAATAGTCTATCTTCTATATTCATTATTCGTTTGCCTCCCCTCTTGTATCTTCTTCTGCAAGTTCCATTGTTTCTACAATTTCATCTTCCATAATTATTCCTCCTTATTACTTATTGCTTTTTGTCCTAACAAATATGTACCTATTACACCTTGTACTACTGCAATTATTTGTACTATTTGTATCGCATATGGTATTGTTATTCCATCTACTGCATTTATTCCTGCAACTAACGCACTTACTATTGCTAGTATATTTGTTAAGTATTTTGCTATTGTTTTTAATTTTTCCATATTATTTCACCTCTTACATAAATTTACTTAGTCCTAGACCAAAGGCTATTGCTGTTAATATTATTCCAGTTATAAAAGAGATTACCTTACCTTTTACTTGTTTTTTAGTGTCTTCATAATCCTTAATTGGCTTTTCTTCTATTATTTTCAAGCGTTCGTTCATTTTGTTCTGGTCTTCTCTCATTGCTTTCATTTCTGTTGCTATTTCTCTTACACTTAATGTTAAGTCGTATATATTTTCTACTTTATTTTCAACAGCATCAATTCTCTTCGTATTTGACTTTTCTCGTTCTTCTAAGTGAGCTACTTTTTCAATTAATTCTGTATCTTGCATTATTCTTCCTCCTTGGCTGTTTCTTCTTTTTCATCTTCAGTGTCATCTGTAATCTCTTCCGTTATCTCTTCAACTTGCATTGACCTTTCTTGCTCTTCTGCTAAATATGCTATCAACTCTTCATAGTCTTTTGCATTTATTTTGTTTTTATCTGCTAGTTTTGATGCTTCTATTATTGCATAATCTACTGTATATACATTACTTTTATATAAGTTCATTACTGCATTTTTAAATAGTTTTGATAAATCTACCATTTCTATACCCCCTCACTTGCATTATTTAAAGCTAAAGCTTGTACATTGTTTAATAATGTTTCTAAATCTTTTGCATAATCTAGGCTTAGAATTGCACTTACTTCATTTGTGCTATATAAGTTTGTTACATTTTTATATGTTCTTGCGTTGTTTAGTTTTTCTAAAACTGCACTTTGTTCTGATGTACATTCGATATCAAGTGGTACTTCTAGTGGATAATCTACATATGTTTCGTTTTCTGCTAAATATTTTTTTAGTTCATCAATACTATCTTTAATTTTTGATAAATACAAATATTGTGTATCTGTCCATTGGCTAAATGCAATTCCATTCGTAACTTTGACAATATCTAATTGCGTACTATTTATTAATCTATTACTTAAGCATTCTGTTAAATTACTGCTAGAGTTTCTTACATCGATTTTTGCTCTTTGTTCTGTAATTTTTATGGCAAAGCGAGTATTACTATCAACAAACATCCAACCTTCTGTACCATCAAATATTTTTCTTGCAATATAATGTCTTTCATACCATTTGTCATTTATCTTTATAAATGTATCTCTTATGTCTCCAATTGCTTTAAGTGTTTGTTGTGTTGGTATTATGTATGATTGTTCTTCGTGTTGTTCATATGGAGTTGCTGTTACATTTTCTTCTACTTGAATATTAGATATTGTACAACTTTTATTTATTTTTACATAGAACACTAATCTTATAATACTTTCTTTTGGTTTAAAAGTTAATGATTTTTCTCCTAAATCACTATACTCTCCTAATAATGGATAAAGCACTTTAAATCCTGCAAAATCATCAGAAGTATTAGCACTTATTGTATATGTTTTATTTGTATCTAATATTAAACTATTATTAAATCTAGCAAAAGATACACCAACTGATGAATTTGATATAATCTTTATAATTCCATTATTTATAGTCTCTGTACATTGCCAAAGATAATTCTCTGTAAGTTGTGTGAAATCTAATAAATTTTTATTACATTTAGTTACTTTGACAGAGCCTTGACCGTATTTGCTATATGCCGTTTCTATTGTATCCTTTTCTAATTTAATTCTTAAATTATGAATATTTACACTTATTCCTTTTTCTACTCTTAATGTAAATCTTATCTTATTTGCATTTTCAATATTTGCTTCGGACACATTAGGTATTAAAGAAGAACCTAATACATGTCTTATCCAAGTTGTATCATTATATGCTTCTATTAATATTTTTACTCCATCTGGCAAATTTTCACTAACATGTATATTATATATATTTCCATTTATAATTCCTGAATTTTGAATATCAACAAAGTTTATACAATTTGCTTGTTCTGTAGCCATACCAACAATATCATAAGAGTCATCCTTGTTTTTTGTAAATGTTACTCCATTATTTGTGACAGTATCTCCTCCTGCAAATAAATTCACATTACTACCAACAACTTCTATTTCGCTTGGATAGTCTGGTGATGGCATTACTCCGTATTCTTCGTATTCAGTTTCTTCTCCTAGTTCTAGTTGTGGATATAAAACAAAATTATACTCACTATTTCCATAACAAATTACATCTAATTCAATTTCAATTGTATCTGTATCTATTAGAGATTTTAAGTTTAAAACTTCTGATTTGTTTATAGCATTTAGATAAATATTTTTTATTTCAGTTTTATCTGTTCCATTATATTTTCTTAATCTAATAGAAACATCATTCATATTTTTAGAATTTTTAAAGCTTATTGTGTAATTACCTTCTTTAATTAAATCTACTGAAACTTTCTTTATATTAGTTAAGTATTTTGTTGTTTCGGCCGTTGACGTACCTGAAATTTTAACACTTCCATCATTTTGTATAGTTGCTGTTAATCCATATTGACTAACATTGTTGTCTGAATTTTCAAGAATATTTTTCCCACTTCTTGTCTCTTGCTCGCTATTTCCGCTTATTTTTATTTTTGCTCTACAATTGCTGCTGTCTTCTACATGTATGTATTCTCCACTTGCTTGTCCTCTTATACTGTTTTGATAAAAATCTTCTTGCATTTCTTTTAGCTCTGTTTCTAACTTTTCTATTTTATTATTTGATGTTTCTGTGTTTTCTTGTAGTTGCTCTATATTTGTGTCTTGTTCTTTATTCTTTGAGTTTATGTTTGATATATTTGTGTTAACTTCTCCTACATTTTCATCTATTTTATCCCAGTTTCCATTTAAGTAATTTTCTATGTCAAATTGTTCTTCATTTGTTGATGGACTATCATGTTTTTTTAATTTTAAATTTGTTGTTTCACTCATATTACACCTCCTAGGTATTTTCTGCATCCTTAAATTTATCCAAAGTTTTTAAATATTCGTAACACTCTTCTATTTTTTCACTCTCTGAATAGTCTTTTCGAATATACTCTGTCTCAATAAACACATTCATTTGTTTATTTTCATCTGTACTTCTGTAATATTCTTTTTCTTTATCTCTTTGCTTTTCAGAAGTATAAGAAGCTACTTCAATAATATTGCAATCATTCGTTATTTTATTTATGCTAACTATTCTATGATAATTTACTATTATTCCATTTTCTAATTCAATTTCTTTTTTTATAGCCATTTTTACCTCCTATTTATACCCAAGAACTTTTATTATTTTATTATATACATTAGTATTAATTGATATCGCGCCTTTTGAGTCAATGACAAAATAAACAGAGTTCTTACGAGTAATATTTGTTCCTGATATTGTATATGAAGAAACTCTTTGATATGCCTCTGCTTTATCGCCAGGTTCTAAATTGTCTAACGAAATTTGTTTTCCGTTAGGAGATGGCAAAGTTTTACTTTGAATTTGATTATTATGATTGTCACAATAAAATATTTCTAAATAATTAAAATTTGCTGCCGTTTCGCTTAATGTTACTGTTCCTGTTGTTCCAGAACTGTTATTATATAGTGTTACAGGAACATCTGCTAATCTTTTCCATGTTCCTCTTTTTCCGTCAGACCAACCATTATAGTAAATTCCTTGTGTAGCATTATCGCCAATATATAATTGACCTGCATAAGTTTTTGTATTTCCGAACTCTAAAACAACGCCATTGTTTGGTGCTTCTGAATTGTTAGCTCTTTTAATTACTAGTTTTCCATTTCCAACTGGTGTTCCTACTTCTCCACTATTCCTTGAATAAATTCCATTTTTGTATTTACCATAGCCTGCTACAGATGTGTTTCCATTAACTTGTAATTTACTTCCCTCGCTTGTATCATATTGTTGTCCAATCGCAACATTATTTTTATATATTGCTAGAGCAGGGTTTCCTGACGATAAAATAACATTGTATGTTGCTGTTGATAATTTATCAGACAATATTAATTGAATATTGTAAGAGTTATCTGCACTAAAACCATCTGTACCTTTATCACCTTGTACATTTAAACTTCCTGTAATCTTATTTCCTGATATGGTATATGTTAATGTTGTTTTTCCATCAGCCCACGTTGAACTTGAAGTTGTTTTGTATTTATATTTGCAGTTAGTAATTGCATTTGTCACACTACCAAAACTTGCATTCCAAAATTCCCCTTCAAATTTTAATGTAGTTACTGTTCCGACATTATTCTGTCTTGTTACCGATAACGTTTTTATTTTAATATTGCTATAATTTTTTATAGTTGCTGTTTTTCTTACTTTTGTACTGTTGCCTCTGCTATCTATTGCATATAAATCTAAGACATTATTATTAATTGAATTAATATTTAAACTAACGTCAGCACTTGCATTATAATTTACAGAAGTATTTTTGTTTCCAATTGCAAGTTTATATGTTTTCATTGTTGCACTATTTTTAGCCGTCGCTTTATTAGCTGTGCTTACTGTTGCTTTTACATTAGAATAACCACTTACTAATATTTGATTATTTCCTGTTAAAGCTGTTATTGTAGCGTTTGTATCTTGATATGTAAAATTACTGAATATTGGATTACTATTTGTTACAGTGAATGTAAAATCTTTTGAGTTTGTATAAGATTTTCCGTTTGCAGTAGTTGTTATAATATATCTTGCTTTATATGTATTAGAGCTTGGAGTTAGTGGATATATTTTACTTGCAGTTGGTGTAATTGATTTACTAGTTCCTGTAACTGCTCCGTAATCTATTATTGTTGAATTATCTGTTTTACATAGTTTTAGGCTTGTACTTGCTCCGCTAGGGTTTGTCCATGTAATGTTATGTGATGAGCCGATATTTACATTTGGAATTGAAGTTAATTTTGCTATATCATATGTCGTTACATTAAATTTTCCTGCCTCACTCCATAGTTGACTATCTGTTCTTTTACATCTTGTTTTTATAGTATAATTTGTGTTTGGATTTAATCCTGTTATCTGATAATGTCCATTTCTATATGCTCCATCAGGATTTCCATATATATCCGTCCATCCGCCGCCGTTTAATGAATATTGTACCCAGTCTATTGCGTTAGTTGTACTCCAATTTATATCTAATGTATTTATTGTTTTACTTCTCAAAGAATTATATACAGTTGTGTAACGTGGTATTGTGGATAAGTTCAAATTTCCACTTGGATAAAAATCACCTGGGCTAGCTGAATGACTTTGAAAATCTATTACAGCACTACACCAAACGCTTTTCTTTCCATCATCATTATGCCAAACTGTAAAATTACCTTCACATAATGTTATTGTCCCATTATGTCCTAAACTATATGAACCACTTCCACTATTTCTACAAACTCCATCTATAGTTACACTATAACTTGCTTTTAAATCACCGAATTGTCCTGAATTTCCAGAAATTAACTGTAATCTATAACCAACATTTGAACTATTTGAAGCGATATCATAGCTATTTTCCCATACACTTAGTTTTCCTTTATAATAGCTTGCATAACTTCCTCCATTACTACCACCATTTTGTGTAAAATCCGCCATCTTTATCCCTCCAATCCAGTTAACCAAATTTGATTTCCAACTTGTTGAATTAATAGTAAATTAATTTTTGCTTGTTCTTTTACTTCTAATTGTTTAGTATAAACGCCCTTGTCCGTCATTTCTGCTACTCTTTCATTTGTAGAACTATTGAATGTTCTATTTCCGTCAGCATCTATCCTTGTGTATACGTTCTTAGTACTAGAATTTACTTGTATACCTTTTCCAATTTCGACAGTATCTGTTCTTGTCTCGTTTGCATTTTGTGTCCATACACTTTTTTCTGTACCTGTTGCTACCATTAAATCTGATATGTAATAAGATGCTACTGTATCACTGCCAATCTCTATCTTTATGTTATTAGTTGTTATTTCAACAACTATTGTCATTTCTTTCCATACTTCAGCATCACCGTCTAGTTTATATTCAGTGCCATTCACTTTTATATATCCAGTTGCATCTGCTTTTAATTTGTAATAATTAAAACTAATTGCATATGAACCATTTTTTACAACTTGTGATTGAATAGACACTCCATTATTAATTAGATAGCCCTCATCACTTATATTGTTCTGTTGTATTAACGTGTTTGTATATTCTTCTAATGTTGCCTCACTATTATCTGTACTTCCTTTCCAGTATTCTTTTGCATAGAAGAATATATTTCCTCCACCTTTTGTTTGTTGTTGAAATGTAATGTTATCTATTGTATGTTTTAATTCATTTACTTTTTCTGTTACTTCATCTTTTGTATATACTTTTTGTGTAAATCCATCTATATCTTGTATTGTCTGAGTTAATTTTTGCTCTTGCTCTGATGTTTCTTCTATTAACTGTTGTATTTTTCCTTCTGCTTGATCTATTCTGCTTTGAACTCTTCTATTTACAACCTTTTGACTTTCTTTTTTTACTGTTGTTTCTTCTTTTTGTTTTATTTGTATTTTACTTGATATTTGTGCTATAAATCTTCCTTCAAGTGACATTTCTCCTTGATAAACAACACTTTTTCCATCAATAATAAGTTTGTCTCCTATATCTGTAGCTGGATCTATTAATGTTTTTCCCTCAAAAGTTGTAACTGTTAACCCATTTACTTCATTAAAAATATTTTGTACCTGTTCTGCATCCACAATATACATATTCTCTTGATTAATCCAAAGATTATTTCTTGCATCACTTCCAAATTTAAAATCCCTTTTTCCATCTTCATAAGATACTTTTGAAATTTTAAATTCTTCGCCCCATTTATATTCTCCAAACATTTCAAGAGGAATTTCTGTTTCATCTTGATAGAACTTTTTAAAACACAGTTTTCCTTCTCTATCAATACAAGCAAAACCACCTGCGCTCTCCGAAATATAGCTTATATATTCTCTTGCAGTTACAGTATTGTCATAAACTGAAACTTTTTTATCTGAATTTAAAAAAGAAGTAGAACCTAATTCTACTCCTGCTTTATTACAGATATCTTGTGCTACTTCTAATAGTGTTGCTTCACCTTTTGTTATTAATTCACTGCCATCATAATTAAATTCAAATTTAATCATATTATCTAGTGCTTTTATTGTTATTGTATTGTCATCATTGTCTGTGTAATCATCTACATTGTATATTCCGTATAGGTATCATTTCAAAGCTACTATCATTACTACTTAAACTTTTAACGGGTATTCCATTCAATGTTCCTACTAACATTGCATTTACTTCTGATACTGTTAATGCATGATTGATTAAAATCCCATATTCTACTCTTATTTTTGAAAGAGTTTCTGGCATTTTATCTTTATATATTTTCATTTCAATATATTGACTTGGTGTACCTCCTAAACAAAATTCTTCTTCAAATGCGTTTCCACCTTTTTTAAAATCCAATATATAGTCTGGATTTACTAATACATCATCTATATAAATATTCATTGCACAAACTGGGTCTTCATATATATTTTGTTTCCATTTTTTACTTGTTTCGTACATTAACTCAACCCCTTTGCTTTATTTACTGTTGCTTTTTGCTGTGCTGTTAACTCTTTTTGCATCAAATTAAAAGACACTTTCCATTTTGATTTGGAAGTGTCTTCATCATTACCTGTTTTGTGCATTTCGCTTGTTCTTTTACTTACTCTGAATTTAGCATTTTCTAACATACCGCCTTGTACACTAGGACATTTTACTGTAACTATCATTGGATTTTGATATGTTGCTTGCAAAAGTTCTTCTGCCTCATCTTCTGATAAGTAATCCCAGCTCATTTCAAGCTTTAGCATTCCAATTGCAATAGGGTTGTCTATTAATGCTCCTGTTACTTTTGATGTATAACTGTCGTTGTCTGTATCTTCTATATTGTCTTTATATGTAGATGGTGTTTTCATTAATTTTCCATTTAATTTCCATAACATATTATTTCTCCCTCCTTGTAAAATTTAATAAAATAAGTTATACTTTCACTTATAGAAAGTGAGGTGATTATATTGTCTAACGAACAAAGAGCACATGATATAACAATGCTTTATGTAAAACTATTTACAAATACAACTTTGCCTGATGAAAATGGTAATATAAATATCGATATTTATTCTAAATACAAAGAAATATATCCTGTTGTATTAGAAGAAGTTAATAAAGACTTTCAACAATAAAAGGTATCAATATGATACCTTTTATTAATTCACTTTTATTACACATTTTCCTGTTCTTCTTGTTTTTTGGTTTATATAGTCTATTGTATCATCAAATATTTCTTTACCTAAATATTGGATTGTTACATGTAATGGTTGTCCATTACCACTATAATTAGATAATACATCTTCAAATGTATCCCTTATATTATTAGATTGAATATTTATTGGTTTTATATTTGGAATTGTAGAAGGAATGTCTTTTATTGTTTCTGTGTTTATTGTATATGACATTGTTCCTGCTAAATTTTCTATTTCATTTTTTACTTTGCTTGTATTAGTTTTTATTCCATTTACCATTAAATCAATCATGTCTGGCATATATGTATGAAAATTTGATAATGGCCCTTCATCTGGTTCTGTAAAGTGTAAAAAATTTTTTATTTTTTCTGCAACTGAATTTACAGCACTAGTAACCTTATGTATATTATTCTTAATTCCCGACGCCATATTGCTTACTAAATCTTTTCCCCAATCAGATGATTTACTGCTTAAATTGCTAAAAGTATTTTTGATTGTATCCGACATACTTGATAAGTTTTTATCGTTTTTAATGTTGTTCCAGCTATCAGTTACTTTAGTTTTAATATTATCAAATTTTTCTCTAACTTTTTCCTTAATACTCGAAAAAGTGTTACTTATAGCCGTTGCCATTCCTACTTTGTTTGGATCATTCTTAATGTTGTTCCAAGTATCTGTTACTTTGCTTTTAATATTATCAAATTTTTCTTTTGCACTGTCTTTTATATTTTTCCAAGTATCTGTAACATTTCCTTTTATTTCTTCCCATTTTTCTTTTGTTTTGCTTTTTACTTTTTCCCAAGTATCTTCTACTTTTTCCTTTATTTCTTTAAACTTATCTTTCACATTTTTAGAAAATCCTTCAAATATCCCTGCAACTTTTTCCCATATTCCTGTTAATCCATTTTTTAAACCTTCTATAATAAATTTTCCTTGTTCTTCCATAACAGTAGATGGAGAATGTATTCCAAAAGCACTTTTAAAGCCATCTATGAATGGCTTAAATATATTGTCATATATCCATTGTCCTATGCCAATAACAGCATCTCCTATTCCTTTAAGTATTCCTAATACTATATTTCCTCCACATTCTTCAATCTTGTCATCGAAATATTTTCCTATTCCAGTAAAAGCATCACTTATTAATGTTCCTAAAAATAGTGCTAATCCACCCAATGCTGCTCCTATACCTCTGAATATCGCAGATACAACTCCGCTCCAATCAATATTTTGAACATATTCCTCAACATCTCTAGCCATTTGTTGCCAATCAATAGTTTCTAATGTAGTAGATATTGTGTCTAATATTCCTTTTATTCCTTCACTCAATGTTTTAGCCGCTACAGCCCAGTCAACATTATTAAAAAATCCATTTATTGCGTCACCAATTGCTTTTCCAAATTGTTTCCAATCAAAGTTAGTTACGAAATTATAGCCAAAATAAATAATTGTATTTAATCCCTGTGCAAATGTATTCCCAACTTGATTCCAATCTGTTGTTGCTATGAACCCATTTAAAAATTGTGCAATATTGGTTCCTATGTTTTTTGCTGTACTTTGTATTTTATCCCAAGGTATATTGCTCATTGCCTCATTTAATTTTTCTCCAATTGTTGCTCCAACTTCATACCAATTTCCATTTTTTATAGCATCTATAATACTATTAGGTGTATTATCTATTCCAGATAAATCAAAGCTTGGTGCTGTACTTCCACTACTCCCACTATCTGAATTATCATTAGATTGCACATTATTTATTTCACTATGTATACTAGATAAGCTTTTTGTCTCGTTTTTAGCTTTTTTGGCATTTCCAGCCATACTTGCATACGAGCTTGCACTTGCTTTTGCAAATATATTTACACCTGTTAATGCATAAGCAACACTTTGTACCGCCTTCATTAATTGATATACTAAATTTGTTACAAATTGAATAATTGGTGCTAATGCACTTCCCATTGCATATTTCATATATTCTATATTTGCACTTAACTGTTTAGCTCCAGCATTTTGACTTGACAACCAACTTTGAGCACAACTACTCAATGTAGAATAAATGCTTCTTAAACTAAACAATGCTGTTGCATATTTTAGTATTGTTCCTATCCCACTTTTTATGCCAGTTCCAACATCTTTAGTTTTTGTTCCAATATTTTTAACAACATTTCCAATTGCTCCTGCTCCCTTTTTTATTAAATTTATAGGGTTCAAACATATTGCTATATCACTTCCAACGTTTTTAAATGCTGTTCCTATTCTACCTGCTACTGTTTTTGCCTGTTCTATTTTAGATTTAAAAGCACTAAAAAAACTACCCAATTTGCTTTGAGTAGTTGCTGTTTGTGATGTTTGTTGTTCTAGTTGTGACATTTTACCTTTTGCTTCACTTAACTGAGTATTATACATCTCTATTTCCGTATATAATTTTTGTGCCTGACTATTTAATGATGTAAAATATTTATTGTTTCCTAATGCATTATTAACTGTTGTATCCATTGCTTTATCATTAGAATTTATTCCTTCTGGTGTTACACTTTTTCTAGTATCATCTACTATTTTATCAATTTGAGGATTTATTACGTTTAATTTCATTTGTCGAGCATTTATTTTTTCTTGCAAACTATCTATTTGTTTTTGTATTTGAGATATTTGTTTTTGAGCATCTTTATTATTAACTTTAATAGCTACTTCATTATTTTTTGAACTTTGTTTTAAATCTTGTACTTTTTTCTTTACAAAATTAGTAGCTTGTTGAACTTTATTTTGCATCTCTTTAGTATCAATTTTTGAAAAAGCTTCTTGGATTTGTTTCATTTGCTTTTTTATGTTTGGCACAATTTTCTCAAATTCTTTTAATGCTTCCTCTATTTTTGCTGTTACAATTATCTCTATTTCTTCTACTGTAATAAGTCATTCCTCCTTTCTTTTTGGATCTTACAAAAAGAAAAACACCTGCATTGCAAGTGTTTTTCTATTTTATTTTTTTATTTTCCTTTAGCCATTGATGATAAGCATAAAGTAAATTAATATTTGTATTTATTATCTCTTTCTCTAAATTTGTTACTGATTCACAAGCTTTCTCATTTGTTGATACATCAAAAAGCATTGTACCTTCTTTACATTCCACTACTTTTTCAAATTTATTATTTAAATAATCTTTCATAAAAGATATAAATTCTTTATCCATTTTTTAATCTCCTCAATTATTTTGTTTTTTTGTTGCTCTTAATGGTGCCCCTACATTGTCTCTAAAGCTTCCTAATAGTATCTTTATTATGTCTAGGAGCCATCCAATCATACAAAAACCAAAAGTAAATGTATATAATAATCCTTTTCCTATATTTCCAACATAATACTGATGTAATCCAAACCATCCTCCTAATATACACATTATTAATGCTGTATCTTTATTTTTATCTGATGTCATTGTTTGATAATGAGCCATACCAATTCCTCCTTTTATTTTTATGCATGTCGAAATTTACATGTTAAGTTCGACTACATTCGACATACTTTTTATTTTTACTACTTTATAATATATTAAAATACTTTTTTTGTATGCCGTTCAATTGCATACCAATCGTATACCAATTGCATTGCATACGTATTTTACCAAAATGTTTATAATAGTAATAGGAGGTTCACAATGAATAATTTTAAAATACCTATAATTCCATCAACAACCCAACGTTGTATTAGATTTCCAAATGATGTAATAGATGATGTAGAAAATGCTATAAGAGGAAAAGAAACCACATTTACTGCTTTTATCGTCGCTGCAACTAGGCACGCAATAGAAGAATTGAACAATAATGAAGATTTAAAATAATATTAACAAGAACATAATTTATATAAAAGAAGTATAAAATTGTTCTTGCTATTTTATATTATCCCTTAAATAACATTCTTTGTTTTTCTATATTTGTCCTTTTTCGTCTATTTTAAATAACTCCTTATAATTATCTCTAATTAAAATAATTTTAGGATTTATACTCATACTATCTGCTCTTATTAGTTTATTTGTTACCGCTTCTTGTAAATTAATTTCCCTTTTTAAGTCATCAATTATTTTCGCAAGATTAACTTGGCAATATATATTTATTTCTGAATATCTACTATTCCAAAATTCATGCGGTTTCATTCCAAAATAATATGCTAATGGTTCTAATCCATATACCATGTTTTCTATTGTTTTTGCATTTCGTATATTTTCCATTATACTATCTAAGCTTGTGCTAACATTTCTTTTTCTGTTACTTGTGCTATTACTTTTTCCGCTGATGTCTTGATTATTGATTCCATATCTACTTCTGATAATGGATTTGATATTTTTTGTTTCAATTCCTCTTCGCTCATTTTGCTCTTGAAAAAACCCTCTTTATTGATTACCTCTGCTAATTCATTAAAAATATCAGAATATGATTTTCCTGTTTCTTCTTTATAATCATCTAAAAAGTCATATACCTCTTCACTTGTTTTGAATGATTTAATGCCGGCTTCATCCTCAGCAAAAATGTATATAATTTTAGATAATGCATCTAGATTACTTTCATTTACAACTTTGAAATATAAATCTTCAAAGTTTTTTCCTTTTAATATATTTGTTATATTTACTATTTTTCTTGTTGTAAATACTAATTTTATTGTTTTAAATTTTGTTTCTAATTCCATTTTTTATTCTCTCCTTTGCAAAAGAGAGAAGGCTTATTTTTTTGCCTTCTCTATATTATTAGTGTCTATTTTTTCTTGTTCTGACACGACACTTACATCAGAACTAGGCTGTGGGAAATCCTTCTGTTTCTTCAACATCACCATTTTTATATATTGTCATTTTATCCTTTAAATATTCTCCTACTGATACTTCTTGCATTGTTACGAACATTTTTCCTTTTAATGTTCTTACTATTGGTTTTCCACCTGATGGTGCAGTATGTGCTGGATTTTGGAAAAACCAATACAATTCTTTATCTTTTAATGTTCTTAATGTTTTGTGTTGTGTATGTGTATAATATATATCTAATTCAATATTAGATGCTTTTTTGATTCCTGGTTGTGCAAACTCATAATCTAAATCTAATGCAGAACCAGTTATTTGGTCTGGTGCTTCCTCTAGCACTGGAATTTTTTCCACAAATGCAACTTGTGTTCTTTCTCCTGTTTTTGTTTCAGCATAAAATACTTTCACCCATTTGCTTACATCAGGCATTTCATTATTTTCAGTATTTTTATCTACTATTTCATTTGCCATTTTAATTTCCTCCTATTATCTTATAAAATCAAATGAGTTCATTATTGCATTGTAAATGACCTCAAATGTTATTGTTATACCGTATTTTTGCAATATAGAGTCATATATTGCAGGATTGGTATTTGTCCTTGTAAAATTATATTCTTGAAGTTTCTTATCAACTTCATCTGCCATTTTCAGTGCTTGGCGTTGCTTTTCGTTCCAACAAGTTATTGATATTTGAAATGTAGATTTAATTGGAAATGCATTTTCAGTTAAGTTTACTGATTTTAAAGGTGTATGTAATTCCAAACAAGGGAATTTACTTGCAGTTGTTGGATTTGTTAATATTTGTTTATACTTCAATAATTCTAGTTTTTCATATACTAAATCGCTAAACTCTAATTCGCTTAAATCTTTCATTACTTATATACCTCCCTTAACATCTCATCTAATTTTTTCTTAACTATTTCTGCATTTTCATTTCTACTTTTAAAACCTGCATTGGCTATAAAGTGGTTGGCTTTGCTACCATGAGCAACATAAAAATCCATTCCTTGAATATTTACAGTTGGATAAGGTAATTTCTTTTCAACTTTACTTACTGGAATAAACCATTCTGTGTAACCACTTTGAATAAAATGCTTTGATTTTCCCACATGTTCCATCTCGGCATTAGCACCTGTCCCAAAATATTCAAAAAACAAATATGAAACACCATTACTCATAAATTTAGAAGGGTCCGCATAGACACGTCCCTTCACTTCTTTAGTAGACATATCAATCATTTCAACTAATATACCTTCCTCGTTATTTCCGTTTTTCCAACCTTATAGCATAACCTCTAATGTTCTTTAATACATCTTCTGTTATTATCTTTGCAGTCTGTGGTAATTTTTGAATTATAGCATTTATATTTTTAAAATTATGTTTTACTTTTATATTACAATTGAAATTTATCATTGTATTTTCTCCATTCTATATACATAAGTACTTCCTATTTTATTTTTGTCCAGTACTCTATACTCCGGAATAAACTTCTCTAATTTTGAGATGTCTTCAAATGATATTCCATTGCCTTTTTGTATATCATAATCTCTTGTCGTACGACCTTTATATGTGCTATAATCAATCTCACCAGTAGACTTTCTATCTAACTCGTTGACATCTTGTTGCATATTTAGCCAAGCATGTCCTTTATATTTCCATACTTTATCTGATTCTCCGTGGTCTTCTATTTCTTCATATTCTGATATATATACTTTTGTTAAATCTCGTAATAACACTACTTAAATATCCTTATTGAAGCAACATCAATTCTTAATTTTTTTTCTATATCATTAAATGAACTGGAAATAGAGCCCTCATTTCGACTTAATAGTCCTTCTGAACCTCTAGCATTATATTCGGATATAACAGCCTTTTTTATGTATGGAAATAATTTATTATCAGTTTCTTTACGATTAGAAGCATCACAGGCAATAGAAGTCATATCAGCTATGATGTCTTGTATTATATTATCTGTATCTTCAATATAATTTGCTCCTAATCTTTGTTTTATTTGTTCTAACATCTATTGCCTTCCTTTCTATCCTTTTGAGATTATTCTTGCTATAGCAATTTCTTTATGGTTATATGTATTTCCATCAGAACCTACTACTAAATCCCAGTTTGCTCCATCTGCTAATTCTTCATCTGTTGGTGAATCTGTTGCTTGATTTTTCATTAAGTAACTAACACCATGAGGAGCAATTACTTTTCTTTGTCTTTCATATAAGTAATCTCTATCATTATCAGCATCTCTATCCATTTCATGAGGTACTTTTGCTCCTAAGTCTTCATAGTCAAATGCTCCTTTTCCGAAAACATAAGTAACATACTTAGAATCTCCATATCCTGAAACTTCATAATAGTTTCCAATATTTTCAACAGAAGGTTCTGCAACTGCTGTATAATTTGTTCCGCTTTTTGTATAATATGTTTTTCCTTCTGTTAAAGTTTTATCAGAAGTTTTTGCATATATTGGGTCTCCCTCTTCTTCTGTTATTTCATCATATTCAATTAATAATTTTCCATTCCATGTATAAACATTTAGTTCTCTTTCAATTCCATTTGGGTCATTATATCTTAAGTTTGTTACTAATTTTTTACCTTCTAGATTTGTTACTATTACAGAGTTTGCTACTGCTAGTTTGAAGTTTCTTCTTCTATCTCCACATGCTTTTTGTAACGCTGTATTTAATGTTGTTTCAGCTACTGATGACTCAGTTTCTCCTGATATATCATATGTGTGTTTTGAAGCAAAAACTTTACCTGCATCTGATTTAATTGAGAATAATGCTTTTGTTATAATTAATAATACATCTTCCCATGCACTATCCCAGTAATCTCCTAGTTGGTCTGCAACTTGACTCATAAAATCTTTTTTAGATGTTACATCATATGTAAAATCATCTTCATAAAACTTGTCTTTTCTACCAATAACAACAACACCTTGTTTATATGTTGGTAATGTTTTTCCTTCATCATATTTTGTTTTTCCATCATAGTTTACTGGTTTGCCTTTTAATCTTCCTATCATTGGAATTATTCCATATTCAGCACCAGTTTGTGATGCAAACATTTCTCTTATTCTATTGTTTCCTTGTAATACTCCTGATTTTATTAATAAATTTAATCTTTCTTGTGGAATTGTATCATAATAAGCACCGAATGCTCTTTCATTAAAATATTTTTTGTTAAATGTTCCTGTACTTGTAAAATCTGCCATTTTTTTATACCTTCTTTCTTTTAATTTTTATATTTTGATAATTTGCAAAGTTCTTCATAAGTCATTTGACTTTCTGGTTTAGAACCTTCAATTGAATCTCCTGTTTGAGGAGCAGGTTCTTTAGAATACTCATTTATTGCTTTTTCTCTATCTGCTTTTGATACTTTTTCAAATATATCTAATTTTGAATTGATACTTTCAGCAGTTTCTCTTGAAAAATCAATAGTTTCTATGTATCCTAATGAGATACCTCTTTGACTTGCTTGACGAATTGTTTCGTCTTTTAGTCTATAAGCATTTAGTTCATTTTCAGCCTTATTTGCTCTAGCTCTTTCTTGCTCTAATTCATAAGACTTTTTTTGGTCTTCATCCATTTTTGCAAGTTTATCCGCTTCTGCTTTTTTTGCTTCCATTTCTTCTAAAATTGCTTGTCTTTCTTTTTGCTTTTCAGCATTAATCATTTTGTTTACTTCATCTCTTGTAAAAGTTTTTTCTTTATTTTCTTCTACTTTTGATGTTTCAACTTTTTCTACACTCTCGGCAGTAGATTCCATATTTGTTTTTACTTCTTCATTACCTTCCATAACGAATTTCCTCCTTAACTTTTACGGTTGTTATAACCAAACTATTTGACTTTTTACGGAAGTCTAACCATACAAAAATAGACAGTTTAAAGCCATATCTAGGGCATAAAAAATAGACGTACGTCTACGTCTAAAATTTATAATTATAAAATGTTAATAACTTATTTATTTTTTTCTTTAATATTAAGATATATTGCATATCCTATTATTCCTGTTAATTCTGTTAATATTGTGGCTATTACTCCACACCAAAATGGATTTATATACATATTTTATCCTCCTTTAATTTTATTTAAATCATATTATTAAACAATGAGCCGAATAAATCGTTCTTTGAAATCTTTATTTGTGATTCAATTGTGTTTCTCTCTTCTAATGACATCTTATTAATTATTTCTTTAGCTACGATATCTAATGATTTTTCTACCGCCTCATTAAATTCTTCTTCAGTAAACCATCCTTTTTGTATCATTACTCTTGCTAATATATTTAAAATTGCACTTATTTGAAGATTTGCTCTAATAGCTTTATTTGTCTTTAAGTATTCAATAATTTCTTTATCTGACATTTACTATCCCTCCATAATAAAAGCACCTACTTTTTAAAGTAAGTGCTAAAATTTGATTCTCATCATTTCATTGTAATATTTTTCCCATTCTTCATATTCTTCTATGATTTTCTTTGGTGTATTTTCTTTCCATTTCCATGGTTTTTCTTCTCCTAGTGTATCTATTTGCCAATCCGTCCAAGGGTGTTCCATAGGCATCATATTAAATCATCCCTTTCATAACTTCTATTATGTTTTTGCTTAATAATGAAGCATTTTGTTTATTAGCATAATAATCTGCAAAAGCTTCAGCTATTATTTCTTGTCCTTGTTTTTTATAAGCATAACCTGAAATATTTCTTATTAGTAAATCTTTTTCTTTTATATCATTAACACCTATTTTATTCAAGGCTTTATTTAATATTTTATTTACTGTTATATTATTTTCGCTATCAAAAACTATTGCATTATTATTGTTATGATTTAATTTTTTTATTATTTCTGTTACTGCTATATGTCCTATTTCATGTATTGACATATCTTTATAAGTTGTGTTATTAGGATGAAAATGATTCTTAACATCCATTTCATATAATTGTTTTGGAACTTTACCATTATAAAATTTATTTTTATTTATATACATTACATATGTTCCATCTTTTTGCAATTCTACTGCTAGTCCACCATTTTGATGGTCTATTTCTTTTATTTCTTTAATCTTTCCTCTTATATTTGGAAAATCATTATATACTCTACTCATATTGTTTAATAATTCTTTTAAAACTTCTTTATCTATATGCCTTGTATTCATTTTTTTAATATTGTATTTTTCTTTTATATCTTTTTCAAATTTTGTATCAAATATATTAAATTGTTTTTCTGTTTCTAACTCAATATGCTCATTATTAGAATTATACACAATTGTACTTCTACAATAGTGAAAGTGATGTTGTATTGGTGGGAGATTTAAGCCTAGTACTAATCCATTGCATCTAATTCTTTGTACTGTTAATTCTTTTTGTGTCTCACCATAATATCTATCAAATACATTTTCTTTGTTAATATAAAACTCTTGATTATTTAAACTATCACACATTAAAGTTGTTTTATCATCTTCTACTGCAATAAATCTAACTTTTGAATTATCTTCTGTTAATTCTTTTATTCCTTCTGCTTTTGCTAGATTATTTAATCCAATCATTTGTAAATCTACTGCACCTGATATCTTATCATTATTTATATTAAGTTTTTGATTATTTTGCCTATTTATTATTATTTGAAACTCATTAGAATCAATTTCTAGGGCTTTTTGTTGTTGTATATTTAAAATTAATTGTTTATATATTTGTTGTGCATTATACTGCATTGTTGCTTCAATATATTGTTTCCAATTAAATCCACTATAATTTGGTTGGTCTAATAATGCAAGAAATAAAGCCATCGCTAATATTGATGGCTTTTTCTTTTTATTTACTTCTTTTTGTCCGTTCTTCATAGTAATAATTTGCATCTTCATACATTATTTGTTTTTCCTGTTCTTCAAGTTTACTTTGTTCTTCTATATATGCACTATAAATTAATAATTCTAATATTTCACTATTCTTTACTCTTGTTCTTTTATAAATATTGTTTGCTAATGCAGTAAAATAATTGTTATTCTTTAATAATCCTTGTTCTTTCCAACCGTTCTATATATGTATTTATTCTTTTTTTAGTTTTATTATCTGCTATGTCATATATATTTTCTGTTGTGAAATTGAATGTGTCAAAAATTTCTTGCAATCTGTTTTGAGTTTGTTTTGATGTTTTATTATATAGTTGTTTCAATTGTTTCATATAATTATCGTGTTGTTCCCACATATAAAACACCTCTATTCTTCTTTATTGATTTGCTTATTAACTATTTTTGTTTGTTCTTTCTTATTATCTGCAGTTAATTTTTGTGCTTTCTGTTGTTCTGTCAAATCTGTCATTTTGTTGTCTTGCTTATTTTCATTCTTATTCTGTTCTACACCTGTTTGCCCCATCATTTGCATTTGTTGTAAATTTTTTTGAATGTTTTCTTCATTTTGTAAATCTATTTTTGCTAATTCACTTGTACTATCTAAATCAAGATTTAATAAATTTATAACTGTTTCATCTGATAATAAACCTCTTACCTTTAATGCATTTGTAATATCAGTTGCTCTATCAGAAGGTAAATTTCTATTTAATTTTATTTCAATATCTCTAAAATCATACGTTTTTCCTTTTTCTTTGTTAAATTTTTTTAGTATAATTCTCCATCTTCTTATTAAACCTTCGAGAAAATCGCCTTCAAACGTTGCTATATACTGTTGTAAACCGAAAAATTTCTTTTCTAATGCACTATTATTATCTGCTGATGTAAACCCTAAATCAGTCATGTTAGGGCAAAAACTACACAAGCATATAATATCCATTAATGTCTTTTTATGATTTTGTAATGCCGTATCATTTACATTCTTTTCAACCCACCATAAGTTACTGTCAACTTCTCTATTTCCATCTAAGTATCTTACTCTACTTGTTAATACATATTCATCTTCTTTTTGTCTGGCTGGGTTTATTACATCCTCGCCTTTTTCGTTTTGTATAATCATTGGATTTTCTGGTGTATATCCTTTTACTGCTAATATTGCTTCATCGTTATATTTAAATACATTTCTTGAGTTTTGAATACATCTTTCATATGCTCTTATTAAACTAATTACAGGTTCAAATATTGCCATTCCATCGCAATTTTCTATTGCTGTGGCTGGTATATCGTCATCCCATTTTTTAGGCTGTTTTTCTTTTTCATTTTCTTTGAATAATGGTTCGTCTTTAAATTTTTGTTCATATGCCGGTGTACCAAACATCTTCCTTTTTTCAGGTGTGTCATAATAATATCTTTTTCCGTCTACTGTTGTTAACTCTATCATTTGTTGGTATTCACCATTTGCCATATATGTACGAATTATTCTATATAAACCTATTAGGTTCTTTTTTGCTGAATAATCCCATATTGCAACCGTTTCTAGTGCATCACTTCTTGCTATTGTTATTTCTCCTGTAGTTTCATCTTTATAATATAATTCATAGCAAGCTCTTTTTACTAAATAATCTAATACCATATGCAAGAAATGTGATCCATCTTTGTTATAATCTGTTATATGCTTTATTATTTCTTCTATTTCTTTTATTTCTTGTTCATCGTTAGTTTCATGATTAAATAGTTCTTTGATTATTTTGTCTTTATCTTTGTTAAATGCTTTTACCTTATATGTCGGTGCTTTTCCTCCAAAATAACCAGCAGACATGATTGATATATATCTTTCTAATGGTACTTTTATGTCCTCATCATCTAGACTTGCTAGTTCTTCATCTGTTAGTTTTCTTCTGAACTTCTCATATAACTCTTTTCTTATATCTAATTCTTCTTGTGCTTTAAAATATATATCTGTTATACTTCTTTCTTCTGCTAATTTTTCTTTGCTATATCTTAACATCTTTTCCTCCTATTAAAAAACATCTACTAGGTAGATGTTACATTTTTATAAATGGTTTATTTGTCATTCCCATGTTTCTATTTCCTTTTATGTATTTTTCTACTGCATATCTCATTGCGTCCATCAAATGGTTAAAATCATCTATTGGTCTATTTATCTTGTTTCCAAACTTGTCCTCGTCCCAAGTATAATTACTTATTTCTGTTATAAAATTTACGCATCTAGGATGTATTATTATTTCAAAGTCTTGTATAAATTGAATACCATTATTTATACTGTCTTTTCCTTTTAATGCACCTGTAATATGCCTTAATCCTAATCCTCTTAATTCATCTATTGACTTTGGTTCTGCACTATCTGCCGTTATCTTTTCTTTTGAATAGCCCATTTGATTTATTTGGTTATATATCGCTTTGTTACTCATTCCTTTTTGATATATTTCATCATATACATAAATCTTTTTGTTTTTTAAATCTATTGCACCACAAAATAGTGCTGTTGGGTCGTTCGTATAACCAAAGTCTAATCCAAAAGCACTATCTAAGTTTCTTATTGTATTTAATTCGAATTTTTCTTCTTTCCAATTTTCATAAACCAATCCATCAACTATACCCCAGTTACCTAATCCTGCAACTTGATATCTTCTAGGATTATTTTTCTTCATTCTTTCAAATACTTTTTTATCTGCTTCATCTAGCCACTCGTTACAAAGATAATTTGTTGTCATTGCTAATATATCATCATCTTTAACATCAAAAAATCTTTTCTTAATCCAATGATGTTCATTCCAAGGATTTAATGTTATTGTTATTTGTTTAAATAATCCCTCTGGTACTTCTCCGTCTTATACTTTCATCTATTACATCAAAATCAGATTCTTTTGTTATTTCGTATGCTTCTTCAATCCATAACCAACATAAAACACCAATATCTACTGATATTGATGTTACTTTTAATGGGTCGTCTAATCCTCTGAAATATATTTTCTGTCCTGTAGGTTTGTATGTCATTTCTAATGGGCTTTCTTTTATTTCCCAGAAACTATCTACTTGTAATCTATGTATTGCCCATTTCAGTTCTGTAAAGCAACTATCTTTTAATGTTCTAAATGTTTTTCTAATTACAAGTGTATTAGCTTCTTTATATTTCATCATGTTACTTATTATCCATAATGCTGTTGTCTTTGATTTTTTACTTGCTCTTGAACCTTTGCATACTCTATATCTACATTTGCAATGCCAATACTCTGCATAACCTTTTCCAACTATACTTTGTAATGATATGTTATTTACTTGTTTCTGTGTATTTTTATTTATTATTTTATTCTGTAATATCATCTGTTATCACCACTGGTATATTTCCAGCAACTTCAACTTTTTCTTTAAATGTACCATATCTTTTTCCAAGTAGTTCTGCACATTTTGTTCTATCTTGTAATGAAGCATCTAATCCAAATTGGTCTTTTTCTTCTCCTCGCATTACTTTTGTTAAGTACTGTAATACTTCATCCTGTGAGGCAATTCTTTGGTCTTCTTTTTCTTGAAGTTTTATCTTTATAAATTTGTCTAGTTTTGACAAGTTTTGTGAACCTATTCTATTAAGATTTTTTCCCTTATATCCAGCTTTTTTACAAGCTTCTGTTGCATTTGCAGTTTCTATATAATAATCAATAAATCTCTTTTGCATTTCTGTTAATGCGTTATATTCATCTTCTATATTTTCATATTCCATCTGCCTCACTTCCTTTTCTGTATTCTTCTATTAGATATTTCATTACATTTACTTTACTATAACATTCTTCTTTCGTTTTATATCTATCTTGTAGTTCAAACTCATCTGTTTCTTTGTTATATATTTCTACTTGTTCTTTTTTTAGTATTTGATATTTAGTACAATACTTACAATTCTTTTCACTATAAAATTGGAAAGTATTTATTTTATATATTTGTCCTTTTATAGATAAGGCATATAATAGCTTATTTATATTTTTATTTATGTTCATTTTATTAAGCACCTCTCTTTAATCCTGTACGGACAAAATACTTTACCTTCTCTTAGATTAGTAATTTCTAAAAAAGAACAGTTTTTACACTGTTCTGGTAATTCACTCTTTATTTGTTTTAATTTCCATTTTTCATTATATTTTTGCTCTTCTTCTATCATATCTAGCACTTCCTCACAACTGTCAAATTTACATACTTTACACTTTTTATTCCCATTTGGGCATATTTTATTATCTATTAAACATTGAATCATACTCTATTCCTCTTCTGTGCATGTTAATTTTCCGTCTATTCTTCTTGTTATTTTACAGTCTATATTTCTTGTGCATGTATTACAATTATGTTCTTTTTTGAATTGTTCTATTTCTTCTTTTGACATAAGATTACCTCCATTTTATTTTATTTTTCGACATTATTTGACAATATTTTTATTTTTAATTTGCTATAATCACCTTATACATAAGACAATAAATAAAATTATGAAAGTGAGGTGATTTTTATGTTATTCCCTAAAAGATATTTATTAAATATCAACACAGGAGAAGTTCATGACACTGAAAATTATCAAACAGAATGTTTAATTTTTTCAATGAAAGAAGAACATAAAAGATGGTTTGATTTTTTATCAGATGCATTATCTTATCCTTATAGTGATGGTAGACAACACAATGATGGTTGTGCTCATTGTCTACCTCAATGTCACACACGTTAATATCTAATTGTTGCATCATTAAAAAACTTATTAACAACTATGCTAGTGGCTGATACTAAATCTTTTAGTGTCAGCTTTCTCTCTGTCATTTCTTTGCATATGATTTCTGCTAATATTTTATCTTTTTCCATATCTTTTCCTCTTTTCTTTTATAAACACTACGAAATATGCAAGTTATATATAATTGCACTCTAGAACTAAACGGCTACTATTTGCCATTCCGCTATATATGTTTACATACTTCGTACTATCAATAAATATTATATTTGGAGGGTTTTCATCTCCTGCAGTTCCGAAGAAATCCACACCGTTTTCTTGGCACAAGTTAATGGATTCGAACCACTACAAACAGTTTTGGAGACTGTTGTGCTACCATTACACCAAACTTGCATTTAGAACTCGCTAGGAAAGTTCTGCAAAAGTTTATATATTATATCTTTTTTAGGAGTGCAAAAATATAACCAAAACATAACAATCTATATTATCAGTTACCTAGCATACTGGTAATAACATAATAAAAAGAATAGACATTTAAAACATCTATTCTTAAAAAGACTAATTTGTTTGTGAGACCATTTCTTTTATCTCTGATTATATATATATCATATTTCTATGTCGTGATTACACCTCTTTTGTCGTGTTGTTCGAATTTTTTTAATGCTATTCCATTCATTTTGCACATATGCTTATAATCATAGTCCATTTCACTTGCTGTTGTTACTAGCGTCTTACCTTGTATGTATACTTTTTCTAAGATCAATTTATATGGTTGTTCTACTAAATCCAATTGTTCTAATATCTTTTTTTGTTTTTTATCCGCTTCTATTATTTTTTGTAACACTTCTTCTAAACTATCTTCTAATATTGCTATTTTTTCAGCTATACTATCTTCTACTTTTCTGCTTCCGTTTTGGCATATCTGATAATACTGCTGTTATATTTGTTATACTTGTTTTTAATTCTTCTATATACTCTAATCTCTCTTTAATCCACTCTTGATTATGTTTATAATCTTTTAAGTCTTCTCTATTCATATCTTTTGTGCCCCTTTCTGTTTATTTTTTATATCTTCTCTTATTAATTCATCTTTAAGGTTGTCTAAAATCCTGTATGCTTCATTTAATTGTTGCTGATTATATTTTCTCTTGTCTAAACTTATAAAATCTATATTTTCTAATTTATTCATTATGTCTATTACTATGTTGTATATATGATTTATTGTCATTTGTATCACTCCATTCCGTTATAATAATCTCCTAAATTTATTTTATAATATGTATCTCTGGCAACGGTTACCCATATTGACTTTATTTTTCCGTCGATTTCTTTTTGAATCTGTATTCTATAACTTTCTGGATGATATTGTGGTATTAGTGATTTTCCACAACTCATCATTGTTGTGTATGCTGAACGATAATCTTTATCAACAACTTGTCCTTCTTTTACTCCATAATCTTTTTCTTCTTTTATCATTATTCCTATTGCTGTAAATAGTATTATAAATAAAATTATAACAATTCCAATTACAAATATTTCTATTATACCTTTTTCAGATTTCATAGTTTTTTACCTTCTTTCTTTTATATACTCATATTTTTAAACTATATCTCTTTAGATTCTCTTTAAAAACTCTTTAGATGTAGTATTCTCTTTTATTTATTTAATAATTCTTTTGCTTTATTTTCAAAATATTGTTTTATACAGCTATCACAAGTTTTTCCATTGTCTCCTGCATAATATTTACATTTAGTTGTTATATCTAAATACTCGCATAAGTCACTATCACTTGTTGCTATATGATTTGCCATTAAATCTATTATTTTGTCTTTACTTGAAATCGTTTTGTCTTTTTCTTCTAGCATAGATAAAACTGTTTCTATTGCTTTTGAATTTCTTGTATTAATATATTTTTTATCTATTTGTCTTTTATGTTCTTTTAAAGCTTCTATTGCTTGTTCTTTTGTCATATGTTAGTCTTCCTTTTTTCTTCTTTAAATCCTTGATATCTTAAGCATCTTTCTAGTTCTTGTAATTCAGAATAATCTTTTAATTCATAATTAGAAAAACCATATTTTAATGTGCTATATCCACTTTCATTTTCATTTGTTCTAAATGATTTGTTTTTGCAATTTATTGTTATATATATTTGTTTTTTAGTTCCACCACCATTATATCTATAAGAATAAAAAGTTACTTCATCCATCCTAATTCCTCTACTTTCTATTTTTTAACTCTTTTACTTCTTTATTTATTTGTTTTACTGCTTGTACTAATTGATTGATTTTAGAATATTCTATCATTGTTCTATCAAATCTCTCAGATTTATCCATTGTTACAAACTGGTCTAATTCAAATTCTTCAAGTTCGATTATACTATCTATATCTATTTCATCTTGTTTTTGTACTATTTCAAAATCTTTATTTACTATACTTAATATATTGAATCCACCAAATCTTCCTAACAAGCTGCCATGTTCATATCTATATATATTACTGTCTGTATAATACTGCATAGGCTTTTCATTTAAACATTTAAATTTTGTTCCGTCTTTTATCTCTCCATCTGCTATTGCTTTTAGCAGTTCATATCCTTTATATTTCATTTTATTTTCTCCCTTCTAGTAGTTCTTGTAAAATTTTAATATCCCTATTTACTAATTCATCTTCGTACATCTCTATTAAACAATTGCCATACTTTTTCTTTTCTTGTTTTAATTCTTCTATCTTGTCTTTTACTTTTTGAACTGGAATTGAATTTGAATATCTTTGTACTAATAATTCATTTATTTTCCTTTGTGTTGCTTCTTGATTTTTTAATTCTTCATTCTCTTTTTGTAGTTTGTTTATTAAATTTAATATAATATCGTCATAAACTAATTCATTTTCTCTTTTAGCATATTTTTTTAATTCTTTTGTTCTCTTTTTTACAAATTCAACAGCTTTCTTTTCTTCCTCGTTCATTTATTCCTCACTTTCTAGTAGTTTTTGTAATCTCTTTTTTATATCTAAAGATTTTGTGTTCATTGCTTTTAATCTTACTATTTGATAATCATTTTTTCGATAACTTGCATAAATATTTGTATTTTTTGATATTATTTCTTTAGTCTTTTTTATATCATAATCAATTCTGTCTATTATGCCTTCTATTCTTTGCTTTGTAATACAATCTTCGTTTGCTGTATAATATTGCTCAATAATTTCTCCCATACTAGCTTTTGTATACTCTTCTTTTCCTATTATTTCTAATTCTTTCTTCATAATTTTATTTTTTAATTCTTTGTTCTCTTTTAATAAAACTTCGTTTATTTCCAATAGTCTTTTATAATCTGATAAAATATGTTCTATAGCTTGGTCTAATTTAGGTCTGCCTTGATTGTCCGTCATTTTATGTGTCATTCCTGCATAACTTTCTAAAAGATGTATATCTCTTTCTCTACTATTTTCTTTCACTTAAAACACCTCCTAAGGCTTGTCCCCTTTGATATTCTGCTATTCCTAAATTTAAAATTTGATTAACTATTTCTTCATCTAAAAAATCAAATTTTAAGTTTTCTTTAGGATATCTCTTTGTAAAATAATCTTTTATAACTTGTTTTGTGTGTTCATCATCTCGTTTTACTACTTCTTTTATTACTCTTTCCGAAAAAGAAAACATTTCATTCTCTGTTTTTTCTTTCACTATGTATCACTCCTCTTTAATATCTCGCTAAAAATTCTTTTAATTCTTTTCTTAATGTTTCCCAATCTTCTATTTTTTCTAGCAATTTATTTAATTCATCTTTAGTTAATTTTGTGCAATCCCAGTTAGTCTCATCAAAATCATAACAACTACAATGATCTCCTTCTACTAAAACAAATTCATTATATTCTGTATCAGGCATATCTTCTAGCAATAATAACCTTTCCATTTCATAATCTCTTTCACTTGTTGTTGCAAATAATACATTATGCATTTTTATATCTGTTTTATTTTTTAAATTATATTTTTCCATATCTTATTTACTCCTCTCAAAATATTTTTCAAAATCTTCTTTCTTTATTAATTCTGCTATAACATAGTCTTCTTTGCTTGTTAAAATCATTTGAAGTATTATTACATCTCTATAATATATATTTTCATCTGATTCGTATTTATAATGTCTAAACATTGTTTCCATCGCTGAACCATCTAACCTTAAATGTGCAAACCAACTTTCTTTATATGTTTTATATATTCCACCACTACAAGCATTTATTTTTAAATTTGTATCTCCTGCATTATAAGTATTAAACATATCTTATTTACTCCTTTTTATCATATTTATCCAATATCTTTTTATTTTTCATTGCTAAATCAACAACAGGTTGTAGCAATTTAGCTAATTCACAGCCTATTCTTTCAACTTCTTCTAGGTCTATTCCTTGTTTTGCCAAATCTACTGCAATTTTCATTTTCTCTTCTTCACTCATAGTTACTCCTTTACCAATTTTCTGCCACACATTGGGCAATAATTTATTTGAAAGAACTGACTTGGCTTATATCCATCATTGTCTTGTCCTTCTATTTCAACATATAACATATATCCAAATGCTTTTTGCCAATCGATTTCTATATATGTTTCTTTATCATTGTCTATATCTAATATTCTCTTATTATTTATTATCTTTTTACAGTATTCACACATCATTTACTCCTTTACTACTAAATTTGCTTTGATTAAATCGTATAGTGTTTCTAATAATATTTGTCCATTGTTCCTAATCTGTATTTCTCTATCTTTAAACCAAATAATAATATACTCTTTATAAAACAATCCGCTTTTTAAATTCTTTAACATATACTTTGTCATCTATATAATACTCTTGTTTAAATCCAAACTTTTCAAGTTCTTTTAAATCTACATCATCTCTTATTTTTAACATATCTATTCTCCTCCTAATAATTCTGGATTATTACCAAAACAACCACTTTTAATCCATTTATAACCTAATTGTACTAAACAACCAAAATCATACCAATCTACATTAGAATTAAAATTCCCATAAGTTTGTAAATACCAGTAGTCTTCATCTTCATTATAGCTAAAACTTGCAATTCCCCATTTGTGGCTGTTATCTACTGCCCATTGATGTATCATTATATATTTATGATTTGTTTCTTCTAAAGCTATATCTAAATTATTTATTCTCTTATAATATTCTCTATTCATCTTCTCCTCCTACTTTATAGCAATTAGCCTCAAACTGTTGATGTGTTAATATTTCTAGTAATTCACATTCTCCATTTTCAATACTTTCCATTATTTCCTTGTATTTAATGTCGGATGTGCTTTCATCTATTCCAAAAAACATTATCGTTTTATCAATTCTAACTTTTAAAATATCTTTGTTTTCTATTAAGTCTATTAGTTGTTTGCTGTGTTTTACTATATCTTTTTCGTTATAATAATTATATTTACAAGAAATATGCTTTTCACTGCAATTTGAATTATTGCACTTTCCATTATATTCAATTATTGCTTTATCAATAATTCCATCTTTAGTTCTTACATATTCGTTTACTTCTATCATTTTCTTTTCCTTTCTCTGTAAATTCTCTGATATTCCTTATTGTATAATTTCTCACAGTCTTTACAATAACAGTTATATCTGTCTTGCTTTTTCATATATCTAAATTCTGTTTGTTCTTTGTATGATCCACACATACTACATTTTCTCTTCATACTATTCTCCTATATTATGCCATTTTATATGTCCTGACATTTTTGTAAATCTAAATATGTAACTCCAACAGCATATGCTTGCCATATATCTGCTTTAAATCCATAAAACCACCCGTGGATTTTTCTTTGTTCCAACTACTCCAAATCTGTCTATTAATGCTTGTCTTATATTGCTGTCTTTTGCTCTCATAGAATGACATATATTCATTTTTTCATCTTTTCTGTATATATAATTTGTTGGCATTCCTGATGCTTCCGCAAATCTTCCAATCCATACGCAAGTATCAAATACTTCCTTCCCAACTGGCATTCCATAACTTGCTATCATTTCAATAACCATTTTGTAGTAATTAACACTATTAGATAGCTGATTATATATTATATTTAATAATCTTTCATTTTTTACTTTTCCAAACTCTTCTGGCTCATATGTTTCCTCATCAATAAAACAATATGCGCTTTCTATATTTCCGTGGGTCTATTGCTAATATTTTCACCTTTTGATTTCTCCTTTTCTATGTAATTTTCACATCTCCAAACTCCGTTTGAAGTTTTCTGATTCAAGCCTGTTACAACCTCTACATTTTACACATTTACCGTTCTAACGGTGGATAATTATATTTCATAGGCTAGTCCTCCTTAAAATGGTAATGTATCTATTTTTTGATTTAAACTATCTATAATTTCATTTACTTTATTTTCAATTACATTTATTCTATTTCCTGTATACATACCTTTTGTATCTAGTTTTTCTATTTCTCCTTCTTTTTTTACAATTTCAAATTCTGTTTCTATATCACATAGATATCTAGTATCAAATTCTCCAGAAGACCAATTTAGTTTTTTATCTCTATAAGTTATATAAGCTATATGTATTCCTTCCTCTGTCATTACTTCTATTTGTGTGTTTTCTTTTATTTTTCCGCTATGTATTTCTTCAAATAATTCATTACTTTTCATAACTACCTCCTAACTTTTTTCTATTAATCTATAAGCTGTTACATTTCTTTGAGTTTCATTGTCATATTTCTTTCCATCTTCTTCTATTAAGTAATACTTATCTCTTAATTCATTTAATCTTGGTTGTATATCTTGTCTCTTCCAATTTTTATTTATTCTCTTTGCTATTTCATTAGCTGTTAGTGTCTCTCCTGTACTTAATATTGCAAGTACTCTTGTATATAATATTGGTCTTACTTCTTCTGTTTTTTTATTACTTTCATGTCTTGTTTGCATTGTTAATATACTCATTTGTTTATCACTTCCTTTAATCTACAAATTCTCCCCACTCAAGATTTTTGTATAAATGTCTATATGGGTCTTCTGAATAATATCTATATGTATTTTCACTTATTTTTGCTTTTATATCTGCTATTTTAGGTGTAAATTTATTTGTTTTAATTATTTGATCTATTGCTTTTTCAAATTCCTCTGCAGGTATATTTTGAAATTCTTGAAACCACATAATTGTTTCATCTTTATCAAATTTTTTATTATAAGCTACTTCTATTTTTTTTATTTGTTTTGTAAAATCACTTATATTCATTTAGCCATTCCTCCAGTTCTTTTTCTCTTTCGTTTGTTCCTAGTTCTGATTTTCTTCTAAACTGTTCATCTTCTTGTTCTGCCTGAAGTACTGTTTTTATTCCCTTTTTAGACCAATTGTTTAAAATACCTTTTATATATTGTATTGTTCTCTTATTAGCCTCTACAGACTTCTTCATTGCTAAAATTATTAAATCTGCCGACATTTCTTTAGCATAATCAGATAATATTTCAATACCGTAAGATGTTATCATTCCAATGTTTTCGTTGTAAAAATCTATAATTTTTTGTAAACCGTCAACACAACTGTCGCTTACATCTTCATTATCATTACCATTTACATTAACATTTTCATTTACATTAACATTTTCATTTTCATTTACATTATCATTTACATTAGGTTTTGTTTTGCTTTTT
>UMLF01043405.1_pt1 | contig 48405 bp, 81 predicted proteins | sample 1966501 | NCBI WGS metagenome assembly UMLF01 (sample SAMEA4836194, study PRJEB28245) | human gut metagenome | biome: gut microbiome; material: fecal sample | place: Denmark | collected 2008 | reverse complement strand
GACTCCAGTCAACATTAGAAAGTTTGTCTTTTACAATATCGGCAAACTCACTAATACCATCTTTCAGTTTTGATAAGTTTGTAATAACTGTATCCCATGACTTATCCTTAAGTTTATCGAGACCTTCTCCGAAAGTATTGAAATCACCTACAACAATGCTAAGTCCTTTATGAGCATAATCTTTGAATTTATCAATTCCTTTACCGGCTGTATCAAAGATTTTGTCAGTATTAACAAAGTAATCGAACACATTATCTTTGAAGTCTTTTAAGACATCTCCGATATTATTCATATCAATCTTGTCAAGCTTTTTGCATCTATTAATAAAAGCGGTAAGTCTGGTAGAACCACCTTCAAAATATCTTCCAAGCTTATCAAGTCCCTTACCCCATTCTTCTTGGACTTTTTTTATTCCATTTTGAACTTTCTCAGACTCATACAGCTTTACAGTCCAGTCTTTAATAAAACTTGCTGCTTTCTTCAAGTTAGTTGAGGTAAACTCAAGAGCAGACGTATAAAGCGTGTTGTTATGTATAGCGTCCCTCAGCTTTACGATATTATCACCAAGATTTGCTGTGAATTCCAGAATGTCGATATCAGACATCTTAAGCAAATCACACAATGTCCTAAATCCAAAGCGTACGGCTCCTCCGGTGATAGTTCCGACAATGTCTAAGGCCGCAAACAAACCTTTAAAAGATCTCTGTAACTGATCACTTGTCTTTGAACTATACATGAGATTGAACGATAAATCATGTACTTTCTGTATGATTCCATACAAGTCATCAGATGTAAATTCCTTCGGGAAGATGTCTTTATATGCATCCTTAACGTCGTGGGCTATACGAATAAGCCCCTTCCATGCATATCCGATTGATTCAATGGCTAAATCTCTACCACCTTTTTTGGTGATATCATTCATTAAATCGTCGACATTCTTCTTGAGTTTGTCGGTAGAACCAACAGCATCTTGTAAGGCTTTTACGGTATTCGGACCTACAATACCATCAACACTCAAACCTTTAGCCTGCTGAAAAGCTTTGATTGCTGCAGTTGTCTCTGAACCAATAAGTCCATCAGAACCGTACTTACTTAAATCGTATCCAAGCTGCTTAAGAGCTTCCTGAACATTTTTTACATCTTCACCAGTATCTTTAAAATGAAGCAAACGATCAATATTAAGACTCTCTTTGGATATTCCACCGAGACTTTTCTTAAGCAAATCGGATGATACTGCACCCGCACGAATAGCCTTCTCCAGAGTTCCATATTTTTGAATAAGAGTGTCAGCATCACCACCGTTTTCGTTGATAGCCGCTTTTACCCTATCCTGAAAAGCTGTTGTTTCGATACCAGCATCATTAATAGATTTGATGAATTTATCATAATTCGATGTAAGTGCATCATATAGCAAATCATTACGTTTATTTGAAGAATTGTTAATGATATCACTTAAAGTATCGGATACAACAGTGAGTGACTCTTTCGCCTGATCGAAATTACCAACAATATATTCCCAGCTCTGAGTCCATCCAGACTGCATGGCTTCCTTTAATGTGTCAAACAACTGTGTAAAGGTCTTTACCTTTGTGGCAGCATCGTTGGCTGTCTGACCCATTTTGATTATTGAAGAAATCTGTTCATCAGTATAACCCATCGTCTTCAGCTGAGATTCGTTGAGGTCACCAGTGAACTTGGAAAGTGTCTCTGTCAAGATACTAGATGTAAGCCATCCCTTGCTCAAAGTTTCTCTGAAAGAACCTTCATCCTTAATCATCTGGTCAATGGCAACTCCATGGACACGAGCAGTCTCTTTCAGTGCATCCTGAAAGACCTGACCACCCATACCTGCATTTACTACTGAGTTCCAGTCCTGAAGTTTAACAGTACCAGCTGCTAATGCCTGTGAAAGCTGATACATAGCAGTACTTGCCTGTTGAGAGTTTGAACCGGATACAGCTGCTAAATTGGCAATACCTTTAATTGACTGAACTGATGTATCCAGATCAACACCAGCCGCCGTAAATGTACCAATATTACGGGTCATTTCCGTAAAATTGTAAATTGTCATATCGGCATAATGGTTCAATTCATCCAATGCCGCATTTACCTGATCAAGAGTGGTTCCTTTACTCTCAGTATTGGCAAGGATAGTCTGTACTGAATTAATCTGCGTTTCATACTCCTGAAAACCAGATTTGACAGGATCTATGGTCAATGCCGACATAAGTGTTTTACCTGTTGCAATGGCAGAATTCGTAATGTTCTGCAGAGCTGTCATTCCGATGATTCCCATAGTAGAGAATCTGTCTGAAATGCTTGCCACATCTGACGCCAGATTTTTCATAGAGAAATTCTTGGCTGTACTTTCAAGGTTTGACAGACTTTTGGATGATTTGTCAAGGTTCAATCCCTTCTTGAGGTTTTCCAAGGAAATTAAGCTTTTCTTAACACCTTGCTCAAACTGGTCATTTCGGAATTGCATCTCGACAACTCGTTCGTCAATACTACTCACAGTGAAGTTACCTCCTTCCACATTCCATCAGCCATTGCATCGAATATCGGTCGTAAAGCAGGATTAATATAATCCCTACCTTGGACATAGCCGCCGTTTCTTGTACCATGACCGTATTGCAGAATGATGGCAATATTCACACCTTTGTTAATATTCGAATTTGTCCAATAAATAGAAATGCCCCCTTTGGAACGCTCTATGTTGTAGTTCCAAGAGGAGGCGGTTTTTCCTGAATCAACAGGAGTCGCTTCAGCAAGAGCTTGAACGCCCTGCTGACAATACTGTTCAACGACTTTTAAATATTCAGCCCTGGACGCTTTTTTAAGAAACTTTTCTGTATGGTTAAAGTTTCCGCTATGCTTAAACGTAATCATTTTGAAATTTCCTTATCACTGACGGGCAATGTACTCAGCGCATACAAAGCCATAGTATTTACTTGCGATGCGAACATAATACCAGTCTTCACCTTCGTCATCTTTGATAGTGTCGCACACATCTACCAAATCATTACGGTTGAGTACTGGATATTTCTTGATTTTCGGATTATCAGTACCGGCCCATGACCGAACATTCAAACAGCCATTAGCTGTGACTCTACCAACAAACTTACGAACTTTGGAAAGTTTTTTAGCGGTCGCCGTAGATGCTGCATCAGCGGTCGTTCCATAATCAATCCAAACATATCCATCGATATCTTTACAATTTCTGGAGTAAACTTTGTCGCAAACCATTCCACCATTAGCAATGACTACGTTCTTGTCAGTCCGCGACGTATTTCCGCCATTTGTATAGATTTCGGTAGTCGTAACTTTGGTGACTCGTTCGATATGGCTGCCGTTACGGAAGATCACGAGAGCTCCAAGTTTAGGTTCTTTATGCCATGTACCATTTGCTTTGGCATGCTTCGTGATTTCTTCACAGTTATAGAATCCACCACCCATATGTGCAAGAGCCTTCTTAAGACCAAATGTAAGAACATCAATCCAGAACTGATACTCCGCACACCATGGCTGTCCCTGACAACCCGGCTGCCCCCAAGAGTTTACATCTCTTGCATATTTGGTATAGTTTGCAGAACCAGCATTAGCGGTTTTATCATCGAGCATAGCTTCCGTAGCTTTCTCCATGTAACCAGTCTGTGCCGCCATAAGTTCAGCGCATTTCTCCCACAGAGTTTTAGTGGTTGATACCGGGATTGCTTCCGGTTTTGTGTTAGTTTTATCTAACTTATAATCAGTATAAAAGAGATCCATATCGACTGGTCCAGAAATACCATCAACGGTTCCCTTACTTGAATATTGCCAACCAATTCCAGCTGACGGTTTCAGTCTTTCCTGAACTGTACCATTGTCCTTGTATGGATATGATGCAATCCAATAATCATAATTAAGAGTCTTTGTATCAAGAATATTCTTGTACCAATTCGTATTGCAGTAGATGCCTGCCTTGTATCCGGCCTTTGTGATTTTATTTAAAAAAGCCTTTGTGATATCTGTGATGGCTGTTTTTCCAAGAGTTGCCTGCTTGTCCCACTCCAGATCATAAAATACCGGAAAATCGAGATGTCTTTTGTTAAGAACCGTTAAAACAGCATCCGCTTCTTTTTCAGCTTCAGCTACGGTTTTCGCATAACTGTATTTATAGACTCCAACCATAACCCCATTATCGACACATCCTTTATAATTGTGCTCAAAGGAGGAATCGATTCCGTTTTTCTGATGGACTCGTAAAATAGCAACTTTAACGGTTTTGGCTACTTTTTTCCAATCAGGTTTACCCTGAAAACTTGAAACGTCAATTCCTAAAAGCCTCATATAATCATCCTTTCGAATTAAATTTCTTTCTGTTTGCTGCATTAAGAGCTTTATAGTATGCCGAAGTCTCCTTCTTACTCATCTTCTTTGGAGAATTTTCAACATTGCACACTCTGATTAAAGTAAGTAGTCTATTTAAATGCCACTTCTCACATTCGAATGGTATATTTAAAGTAATCATCCAATAATAGATTAATTCTGATGTAATAATTTTCTTGGACGGAACTCTACCCTTTTGCTGTCCATTTATACGGAATGTGGTGGCAGTCATTTCATCGTTTATATAGTTTTCGATTTTTGTAATGTCTTCTTTAGAAAGTTTAGAATAATATGCTGGATGCAAATCACCATTCAAAGTCATGCAGCGTATATAATCCCTCATCTCCGCATCAGTTTTCTGAGAGTCTGCAAATGGTTTGTGCCATTTTGCTTCCCATTTTGAAATAGAGATGAGAGAATGCTCCAGCTTAAGAACTATTGGCTTCAGATAGAAAAATTCATTCGTCTGCTCATTAAACAGTTCAACCTGATCTATGTTAATGGAAAGCATTCTCAAACCTCCTACAAGCTTTATGCTACAGGTGATGCAATTGTATCGGCATTAACCTGACTAGCAGCCTGTCTTACTCTTTCTGGCATGATGCCATTTGTAAATTCAATGGCAAAATCAGTATCTCTCAGAATCCGCATATACAGCTGTTCATAAGCACCGGTCTGTGAGAATGCCTCAGACAATTCTTTGGATTTGATAAATCGCTTTCCGTCCGGAGTTTTTTCGCCATAAGACTTAAGCATAAGTTCTTTGAATACTGCAAGGATTTTCTGCTGATCTTTCTCTTCAATGATTTTCTTAAGCATCTGCTCAAGACCGCCTGGATAACTTGATTCCATCTCAATGATTTCAGGTTCACTCAGATTGAATCTACATACCTCTGTTCTTTCATTTCCATCGAAATCTTTATAAGTAACTGTTTTTGTAAACATAAGTGATACTCCTTTCTAATATGAAGGGATCCTGTTACAGATCCCTAAAAATTGTAAAAAAAAAATAGCCTTTAGGCTGCTGCAAAGATAGCAAGGACTTCATCCGGTGATGGAAGCGTAGGCTCTGCATCGGAAGTTCCATACAGTTTATCTTCCAGTTCTTTCAGTTTTGTCTTATCTTTAACTTTCGTTGAATCGATAGTGATATGTGCTGTAGGTTTGTGTCCGGCTACACTAACGGATGTAGTGCTTACTTCCCATGACATGGCGACAGCATCTGGACTGTCATTTCTACTTTCGTAACCTTTTTCGGACGGTGAGACAGTTGCGTTATAAACCAGATTCAGTTTATATCCAGCCTCGGAATCTTCTCCAATACCGATGTCGGTACGATAAGCAAAGCCAAATGCTCTTCTCTTCTGCTGACCGATATACACACCCTCTGCCGCTTCAGTTGAGCCGTTGCATTCTTCAAATTCGTCCGGATATGTATATGCTTCAATTGTTGCGCCAAATGTTTCTTCAGCACGAAGAGACGCATATTTAATGTTGTCAGCCCATAAATCTGTTACATCGGCTCCTGATGGACTTTCGGTAACTCCTGTCAGACCGCTCCATGCGACACCGTTTTCATATGCATCGGTGCCATCAGTTTTTTTAGGGAACAGTACCCCTTTAGAGACACCACTCTCATATCTACGATCTTCGCTCTTATCCCATACAAGTACGGCCATAAAAATACCTCCTAATAATAAATGTGGTAAATGTAATGATTCAGATTATCTGTTGTATAATTCCTATCGAACCTGCAACCAGGAAGCATTGCCAGTTTATCGATAATCTCTGAATCTGGATCTTTACCAATGAATACGAGTTCATATTGTCTGGAAAAGCGGTAAGTAACATTGTCTGCATACTCAGCATTACCACCTTCCAGTCGATATCTGATACATGGATAAACCATCTTAAGATTATCAGGGGGCTGAAAATATACATTGTTCGACCCAAGAATCTCTTTAAGCTTATTTCCTAAATCAACTCTCTTGGACATTGTATTTACCCCCTAACGTCAAAATAATACGGGGTCTCTGGATTTCAGCATTTGTTACTTTCCAAGGGACCCCTTTATACATCACGTATCTAATGGCAAAGACATTTTCATTTGCATAATCGTCAGCGACGATACTTATGTTATTACTCAGCACAACATCATCGTTTAGACTTTCAGAAGATTGGTATCTCTTTTGATTTCGGATAACGTCTCCTTTATATAGACGTTCAGTAAGTACCTCACTATATACATCCGGAGCAGATTCCTCAGTTCTTAGAAATCCGACTTTTCCATAAAACTTTGCCATTTTGATCTTCTCCTTCTAATCAGCCAACGTGATCCTGAGTGCCTTCGTCAGATCCGGCGACAGAAGCCGCTGTGACATCTTCTTCCAGAGCGATTGCTGAGTACACTCTTGTAAGGGCACCGGAAAGTCTTGTTTCAATCAGGTATTTCTCCTGGTTGAAGTCGATGTCAAACTGATTGAATCTTGTGATTTCCCCACCCTTTGTAGAACCTACATGGTAGTCATCCAGATTTACGAACAGACCAAGAAGTTTCTTAGTTTTGTTCCCGGTCTTAGTTGTACGTGTAAGACCTTCAAACTGTTCTGCAGTATAAATAGCTGTTACATTAAGAGCTGCAGCAAGATCTGTTACGGAGCTGTAAATACGACGACCGTTAAGATCTCTTGCCAGAAGCATCTGATTCAGAAGATGTGGTGTACAGTAGAATTCCAGAGCACCAGAACCTTTATACTGCTCTCTTGAATACAGAGATGCATTGATAATTGCTTCGGCGAAAATATAGTTTTCACCAAAGTTTGCACCGGTGTTTGTACCCTGCAGTTCTTTCTTAGCAGCTGCAATGTCAACATCAGTATGAATGGTATACAGGTCATCATCGTTCCAGATAGATCTGATATGTGTCTCTTCAATCTTTTCTTCGTCACCTTCAGCACGACCGTCACCAACCATGATAGCCATGGCGATTTCTTCATTGAGGTTCATTTTCATGACGACATACTGATACTCAGCAACATCGAAATCTGTGATATCGATAATATCATCTCTGTGAAGAGAATCTTTACGATATACAGTCTGCGGATCTGTTGTCCTGGTAAGCAGAGAAATGTTTGGAGCATCTTTCTTCTTTTTACCCTTTACGTAACCTGATGCTCTGAGTTTTTTATTACGAACATCTGCCTGACGAGTACGGATTCTGGAGATTGGAGATTTGTGAACTTTATTCATTACATTTCCAACCCAACCCTGATCTCTTGTGATGAGCTCCGGTGCACCAGGTTTTGTAAGCTGATACTCTGGGAACAGGGTTTCAATACTGTCAATACCGTGTGACAGTTCGGTATCGTGATCGGCTTCATAAATACGAATTGCATTCTGCAGGCTACCTACGTTGCTGGTCTTAGCCATAGCAATAATGGATTCCTGATCAGAATGAGTCAGTGTGTTCTCGTTACTATGAGTTTCTTTATCAAACACATTATGTTTCATTTCTTCTCCTCCTTCGGAATTGTGTTCTATTTTTTCATCATCAGAATCGTCGTCCTGACCATCAGAGTCATCTGTTGCAAGAGCCTCGCCAATTAAATAAGAAACGACTTTTTTCTGTTTTTCATTTAATGATTCAAGGATATCTCCAACTGTTTCATCATCAGATTTCTCAGAGTCATCTGATTTCTTTTCGGATTCTTCTTTTTTAGATTCTGCCGGTGATTCATCACCATGCCACAGACTGAACTCTTCGCCGGTATAAATGATTCCTTCATCAGCGTCAGCGTGCTCAAGTCCAATCTGATTGATAGACGCTCCCGGATTAGCAGGTGTATAAACAAGACTTACTTCACGAATAACGCCATGAGATACATTTTTGGCAGTATCCTGAATAAGCCCATTTGCATGAATGGACAATGATGTGATGTCGCCATGCTCAACAAGTGCTTTAGCTTTCTGAGCATTATCGCTATCATTGAATGAACAATATGCCATTACGCCGTCATCTGTATACTCAAGATCGGCATGACCAAGTACATTATCTGGGACATCGTGTCTATGATTCCAAATGAGTGGAACTCTTCGACCATCATCATCTTTAAATGCACCAGTCATGATGGTTCTACCATCAGTGCATTTCATGTTGGCTTTTGTTGCCCATCCAGCAAAGTCATACTTCTTCTTTGCCATTTTGATTTTCCTCCTTCGGTTGTACTTGTTCTGAACGATCCGCTGCAGGTTCACTCAAGTTAGCGTTCCTTAACTCATCGGCCTTAGGATCATCAGACGGTTTCATTCCGATTACCTGACGCATTTCATTCTTCGTCATAATTTCATTTCTTGTGAATTTGTCTGCTATCTCAGCGATATCATTTACGGGAACTAACTTGAACGGATCTCTAAAGAATTGAATAGAGTGATTACATGACCGAGCGGTCTTTGTTAAGAACTTTCGTTTCATTTCGTCGACCATCGCCGATACAATGGGTTCAATCGAACGATTGTAGTAGTTCAACATGGTCTTCTCGTCGGCTGTACCATCCAGAATTGACTGAGTGATACCGAGCTGACTGTATAATAAATTTGTAAGGTATTCGATCTGGGACATCAGGTTGTTGTCTACTGATCGGTTAAGCTGCGTAACTTTTTCAGCAGCATCAATGTAAGCGACACCGTATTTAGAGCCTGCCAGCTGCATTTCAAGCTCTTTCTTACGCTCTTTAGCCTGAGCGCGTTTAAGATCAGATTTAACAGTGTATGGTAATTGCACAATCAAATCGAGCTTGCCAGAGCCGGACTGTTCGTCAATGGCGTCCAGAAGATTGAGTTTTCGAATAAGTCTCTGCATCGTGGAGTTCGGTTCGTTCATAACTGCGAATAACGGATTTTCGATGATTGCAACTGTAGACTTTGGAACTTTAATATCCTCCTGATAACCTTTCTGAGCATTGTAAACTCTGACTAGGACATGTCTTGGATACCACTCCAGAATTTTTCCGGTTCGCATAGATAAAATTCCATAAGAATCAGTAAGATCAACATCGTCATCAGTCTCAATAGGAACAAGGGATACGCATCCCTCATCCATCATTGACATAACAGCGTCCTGAATAAATGAACGTCCAGTTTGATCGATATTCGCTTCAAGACTCAAACATGTGTTTAACCCATCGTTAACATCATCTTTATATCGACCTTCATTATCGAGCATCACGTGTCGAATATTGAGTGCTGCAACATCTAATGCGATTCGGTTGTACACTGATGTAACAATCGAACGTTCGTTTCCTCGACTGAATCGAACTCGGTCCGGTCTGAACGAATATCCTGGTCCAGTATCGTACTTATACCGTGTCGGATCTCGATTAAACACATTCCAAGCTTTTTTAACTGCGTTAATTAAGCCCATTTTGTTCCTCCTTTGGGTAAAAAAAGAGACCATGTATAATACATGATCCCTGTTCACTAATATAATAGCTATATTATTTTAAATAAGCACATTGCGGCTCCAATTATAGCTAACACAATTACGGTTATTAAAGTTATATATGTTTCTTTTCTACTATCTGAGCTTTTCTGTCGTTCTGTTATTTCACGAGCATTATTTACTGCTCTCTTAGTCTCTTCTTTATCTTTCTGAACTTCTTTCCAGGCATGACTCTTGATTCGCTGCATGGTCACCTGGTCACTTTCCTCAACCAGTTCTTTTGAGCCACAATACGGACAAACCTTCACATTCCTGGTTTCGTCAACATCCATAATTCCACCGCAATGTCGGCATTCCAATCGCTTGGATAACACAGGCTTTTCTTTTTGTGGTACTGGATGACCACAAACATGACAGAATTTTGCACTATTGAATAATTCAGCTCCACATTTTTCGCATTTCATAACATTCACATCCCTCAATAAGATGTAAACATTATAGCATACTTAAATTTATATTGACACCCCCATATAGACATACTACAATGTACTTGGACGTAATTAATAGTAGAAAGGGGTGACAATATGCATCAATATATGCGAAGAACCACTGATGGTTTCATGCTTAGTATAGTTGTCGATAGTTGTGCATGGCTTATAAGTCATGGAACGATAAAAGACAACCATTTTGTTGTGACTACACATAATCATGAATTATTGTCTGTAGATTTGGAAGAATTACTCGAATTAGTTAAAACTGCGATTGCTAGACCTTCTATAGCATAATTTCATTAATCCATTCTTTATTACATTTCTTATAATTATTAGCTAGCCCATTGTTTCTTAGGGCTTTTTTCTCATGCTTATATTTGATCATTCAAATGCATCAATGTTTAATTTGTATGCAACATAGGCATCCATCATCGCCGCCACGGCATCAATCTTCTGATCATACCGTTTCTTTGACAATTTCCGGTTACCGTTTGTGTCTTCTATAATGATACAGTTTCCCATTGCGAACTTCATCAGTTCTTCATCGAAATAAAGTATTCGCTCTTCTGCCAATTTCTTTAATTCGCCAAGTGGTACTGACTCTGTTCGGGCTCCCTGAATTACTTTCTCTATACCAAATAAACCATTCTCTGTCCCCCATCGTTCAACGAACTCTTTTGCATTATAAGGGTCATACCCAAAGCATTCGACATCATACTCATGATCGGCAATAAATGCATCTAAATCATCATATACTTCCATCATATTAAGTACAGTTCCCGGCATTACTTTCAAAGAATCTTCCTGTATGAACATGTCATATTTGACTCTCATAGCTGCTGGTAATTTTCTAAGAGTAACCTCCGAAATATAGTTTCGAGTCTTAACCCCAAACTTACCGCCACCAAGAGGAAATAAAAATGTGAAAGCACAGAAGTCATCACCCTGAGATAAATCCGCTCCCAATGAGCAAGGCATTTGCCAGTAGCTTCGCTTCTTATGGAGTAAAGTTTCTTCATATGTGAAGAAATACGTCTGACCTTCCATTGGGATTCCAAATCTCTTTGCGAGGATGTCGTTCCGGTTGGATGGCGAATTCTCAGCTTTCTCAACTGCCTGTTGATACACTTCATATGTAACAGTCTTATCGATGTTTGGATTTGCCTTTAGCCACATCTCCGGTTTACCAACTTCGTCGATGCTATCCAGTTTATACCACCAGATAGATGTGTGTGGATCAATGTAATCGCCTTTAAGGATTTTCATTAAATCCATTTTGACGGTATCACCTGATCCGTTTCGAACAGTTCCTTCAGAACTTGTCGCAATAATCAGATAATCGTCATTCTTAGATGCACCCTGTTCAATCGCTTCGATTGGATTTTCTCTTACGTCAGCTGATAGCCATTCGTCGATTGTAGCAATCTTACACCTCAATCCCTGAAGTTTATCAATTGTCATTGGACGAATCTCAAGATATGAACCAGTAATGAAATTCTGAATACCAACTTTGGTAGATGCAAGCTTTTGACGGTTTGCTTTAGAACCGGTCGTGTTTTGTAAAGAACCTTCTGTCATATATTGAAACAATGGCCCTTTAGATCGGATGATAGCAGTTTTAAAAGGAGTCATAACCTCTTCTGCCTGCTTCATGGTAAAGGCTGTTGTGATTTGATGAGTTGTTGACGGATCGACCGTAAGATAATATGCCTGAATACAGGTATCATACAAAGATTTAGCAGCACCTCGCCCAACGATAAGATACTGCTTAGTGATAAGACGCTTCTTGATTCGCTTCTTTACGTATTTGCCGCCATGCCCGGTCGGGTGCGGTCGATATACCGTTCTCTCTTTGAAATAATACCAACAGAATACTTGCTCCCCCCAAAGTTTGAAGCTGTCGAGAAGATGTAGATCAGAACCATCCGTAAGAGTCAATTCGCTTTCGCAAAATTTAACCCAACCTTCTACTGGCTCTGGATCATAATACATAGCTGGATTTGCTATGAGATCATCTATTCGATGCATCTCCATCTCTATCTCTTTGCAGATAGGGATATCGCCTCGAATAACGGCCTCTCTAAACCGGCCGTAATACTTCGGGACGGCCTTGTTAGAAAGTGCCATATTTAGTTACCTCTTATTCTTTCTTTTATCAATGTTATCAATGTTATTTATATAGTTAGTAAGCTTCACTTCCTGCTCAGCACGCTTAACCGCTTTATTTAAAGCATTATCTCCAAGTTTACTTATATCCGCATATCGATAATTAGTTCTTGTATCAGAAGTTTCTTTACTATCGAACAAATAATTAGTAGCTTTGTCTGTCAATTTATTGATGGCTTTCTCTGTAAAAGAACGAGCTGCCTTATCGCCCATATCCTCCAAAAAATTTTTCGCCTTAGCAACACGTTTCGGATTTTGTCGCGCCAAAGCATTTTTATAGCTTTCTTCCATGTTAATACGGTTTAACCGACGTCGTAACTCATCGTCAGACATTTTGCTAATTTCTTTTGATGTCGGTGCGTTTGAAGCTTTCTTTGCAAACTTCTTAGCAGCTGTTTTTTCTTTATATTTTGAAAGGAAATTCGAAACCTTTGCAGAATGTTTTTTACCAGACTTAATAAGACTTCCGTCATGATTCTGGTATCGACGAACACCCCATTTCTGACCTTTAACTCCATGGTGATAAAGCTCATCATCTCTAGTAATCATAAATTCAGTATCACCCATTTTGATCAGCCTCCTCCCAAGGATCGACCTGCATATTCAAACGAGATTCAAGTTCTGTGGCTGACGCTTTCATAGCTTCAACCACAAAAGAACTCGTAGGTGGATCAAAGCCCAATCTGGTTTTTATGTAAATGTACTGTTTTGCTCCTTCAAGTAACTTGGAATTACCGAGGAACTCATCCCAGGTATCAGCAGCACTTGAAACAATAAAACCATCTTTTGGGCCAACACCAAGCTGAATCAAAGTCATTATTGCTGAATTGATATGGATGAGGATGTCATTGTTATAGACTTCTTCATCCGGGTCCATATCAAGCATACTCCTTATTGTTTTAAGGATACTTGTTTCCATTATTACCTCCTTCTCCACGGGCAAGTATCATACGGAGTCCTTTCCGGAGGTACTATTAATAGCAAACTCTCGTCACCGTAATGAATTGCATTGTGGGTATTCAAAGATGTGCAAATCAAATACTCTGGATCTAATAGAAATTCACTACTGTGATAAATATCATCGAGTGTTATTGGATTCATATGATGAACAATTAAAGTACCTTGAATCTCTCGATCAAGAATTCCTAAATCGCATCCTGAATCTCTGATGATTACGTCATTCCTAATAGATTTCCATAAATCAGATTTGAGAAATTTGTTACGGATATAACTATTCGAACCAAAAGTCTCATCTCCAACTACTCCACATAATTTTAAGTATCGATAACGTTCCTCGAATGTCGGTAACTTGATTAGCTCGCTATATGTCTTAATCGTAGAATTCCTCATCATCAGATTGTCCTTGATACGTGCTAAGAGCCCTGGCCGCATCAGCGTACAGGTCCCCAGTCTGTTTCGTGGAATGTATTTGATCAGTCTTAGCTGTAATTAATTCTTTCTGTCTCTCCAAAATTTCTTTTTCAATTTTCTCTTTGGAGGAACCTAATTTAAGAAAATGAACAATAACCTGTGAAGATGCTGTTCCATCCATTAACTGTTCTTTTGCCCTTTGCATAGCTAAATGGATGCACTGGTTTTCTTCTGCTTCCGGAGTTAATGCCGGGCGAATTTTTCTTGTAAGATCTGTTCCACTTTCTTTCTTTTTAGCCACAGTTACAACCTCCTTCGCATGGGTTTGTTATAACTTTTAAAAGGATTTATAGGACTTTGTCTACACTTTTTCATCAAACCAGAACAAAAATACAGAAGGCAAAAATCAAAATTTACTACGGCGGTTATATTACGAAATTAGAAAGGAGTCCCACTTTCCTAAAAATCCTATAAACCCTTTTAAAAGGTATAACCGAAATATCATTTGTTTTTCAAAAAATTCCGCCGGAGAAAAAATAAAGACCGGCGCGATGAGGGAGGGGGTGCTGTTTTAGCGAGACCCCCCTATACCCTTTTGAATATCACGACGGTTTTATATTTAATTTTATATTTATTTTTATGTTATTAAACAGAATAATCTGATTTGAAAACTGTTTTGTCATAACATAAATTATTAGCTTGAACAAAAGGCAAAGCAACTTACATCATTTACATTTGAAATGGATTGTAAATCAACTCATGACGCACAAAGTGATAAACATTTTGTATCAAATTGTAAATGACCAAAGTTAATGTGAAACTTTTTTATAGATCTTTTCAACATCATATTTGATTATGTCATCAATTGCTCTTTCTATTTCCGCATCATTTTCAGCATCAGATAGCTGATCAGATGTTCTTGCTATTCTGCCTAGCAAAGCACAAGTATTATGATTCATCGTAACATCGTACAGAAACCAAGAATCAAACTGATCAATTGGATCGTACGGATTGTCGACTGTTGTAATTGCTGTTTTCATACAATCAATTGATCTCCTTTACAAATATTTGCTTACTGTAGAAGTAGAAATGCCAAGTCTTGCAGCAATTTCATCAAGAGAATAGTTACTTCCAGCCATTGATTTAATAAGAGTTTTCTTTCCACTACTTAACTCTTTGTTGGTTCGTGGTGTGGCAAGCTCTCTAACTCTGTCTGGATCAGCTTTGGTAAGTATCTGCTTCAATTTGGTCTCTGATATGGCACCGGCTTGTATGGCATCCCACTCTTTGTCAGTAATGTTAATACGTGATTCCTTACCAGATGCTCCAACTTTATACCGGGCATTCGATAGGGCTACCTGCTTAGCCTTTTTAAGCTCCTTCTTGGTCATATCTGGATTAGCAAGCTGCTTCGCTTTGACTTCGGATGCCGCTATCAACTGGGCTTTACGCTCTTTAGGGGCATTCAGCATGGCTATATTAAGCTTAGCCATGAGATCCGATACCTCTTTTTGATATACTTGTCTAGCTGAACTGCTATATTCAATTTTGCCGGCGGATAGCATCTCCTTACGGGCCTGGTTAGCCATAGCCTTCATGGAATTAGCGTAGTCGGCGTATACTTCTTCCTTTGGGTTCCCAGAGGATAAAATATGAGCATCCTTAGCCTCTGCCATTCTGGTGGATTCCTGCTCTCTGATACGAGTTTTGCCAGTCTTCTTATCCACAAAGGTCTCAGTGACCTCTTTATAACGTAATTCGCCTGTCTCAGGATCAATCTTAGGAGTACCGACCCTTTTGAGTACCATTTTCTTAGATTTTGCACGAGATAATAAAGTGCCGGCACCTTCATGATATGTACCATCTGCTTCTGTTACGCCCTGATATTTTTTCTTTAATGAGGCGATTGCATTGTCTACATAGCTGGCTTTATAGTCCAATTTATGTTTCTCAGCGTCAATAACAACCATCGAGTGCTTAACCGCTCTTGCCAGCTCGTCTTCAGTAGCTCCTTTGAGAGTCATATCAGTAATAAGATTTGAAATAATACCCATTTCAGTCTGGGTGTTCTTCATAATCTTATATTCTGCACCATTACGGTAATAATGTTTATTACCTTTGGTATCCGTAGTTACTTTATCACTACCATATGTATCTTTAGGTTCAAATCCTTCGAGATCTTTAAGTGGCGGCTTGTGAGAGATTTTAATCTTACTGTTTTCAGAGTTACACGGAATAACCATGACAGTGTCGCCATCAAAATCTGCTCCAGATAATATACCAGCTGTACGAGAACTGATACCGATTGCATCTTTTGCTGCTGTACCAATAACATCTTGTCCTTCTTTAATCTTATTGTTAACTTTAAGAATAGGAATTTCGAATGTTCCGCCATGAGGGAATCGTACAAGGGCTACAGTTTCACCATTTTTATATCCTGGCGCATAAACCTCTTTATCAGATACTGAAGTAAGAGGTAAAATAACGTGATATTTCTGTCTTGGAAGAGCTGCAGCATCCAAATGTACTGCAACCGAATCACAATCATTCGCAAATGACTCTAGCAAATTCTTTTTAACAGTAGGATTCGTCAATGCCATAATATCATCGAATTCCGACTGCTTATCGGCTATCGCCATCTTTGTTTGCTGTTTAATAAGACCGATATTTTGTTTACCAAGGAACTGTGATGACAGTTTATCTGTCCAATCAGCCCAGTCGCCTTCTTCTCGTGTCTTATTAATTAAAGACTGATGAGTTTTACCGTCCGAACCGATATATTCGCTCTGTCCTTTAGCTTTAATCAAAGCACCAAAAGGATTATCTTGATCAATATTTCCGTCTTTGTCGCGCTTAACTTCTTTGAGAACATCTCTCATTGATTTGTCTTGGGACTTGTTGGTGTTAAATAAAACATCAACACCTTTTGGAAGATTGTCAGAATATACTGCCATACCTTTCAAATATCGATCGCCATCAACCAAGATTCGTACCTGTGCATAATGACTTTCGCCGAGATCAAGATCTTTTACACCTCTTCGAAGCTCAATGACTCCGTCTTTATTAGTTCCCCCATCTTCAGCATATCTAATTGCTAATCTCTTTGGGTCCATGCTGACTGGAAACTTAGTTTTAGAAAACGTCTCACCATTATCTCTGGAAGTGTATTCACTAACCGAATGAATATGTTCATAGTCAAAAGGTGCGCTCTTTGGAGTTCCTTCTGGTCCGACAATTCGTAAGTTGGTTTTCTTTCCAGGATTGGTTGCCTGTGGTACAGATCCTTTCCATACCTGGTAACCTTCTTGTTGCATGATATAAAGAGCTTCGTTCAGTTTCTCTTTAGAAACCCCAAGCTCTCTTTCAACGCCGACCCCAACATCTAATACAGCTTTAGGATCGTCTTTAAGTTTTTCTTTCAAGCATTGCTTTAACGTATCAGCTGTCTTTTTTGATTTGTTCATCTTGGAAGCAGATTGGTCATTCAACAAGGATCGTACTGACGAATCATTCTTAAATCCCATAGCTTTAGCAATCTCATTCAAAGATTTACCGTCTGCTCTCATGGATTTAGCAGTCTGAACGTCATATGTTCTTTTCTCGTCTTTAGCCAAAGCGTACTGTACTCGAAGCTCTTTGGTGTTAGACAATCCCATAATTTTAGCAATTGCTCTTTCTCCTGTAAGAATCTCACCAGTGGATTCGTCAACTGCTGTGGCATTAGATTTCTTAAGACTCTGAACTCTCGCCATGAAATCCGCTGAATGCTGATATGGATTATCACCAGATCCCCATGGATATCGCCCTGATCTTCTTGGCATACCGTAATGAGTTAGATTGTCTTCGTCATAAAAGTCATCTTCGCTCATCGTATAAAAATCATAAACTTCGTCTAACGGCGGGTTTTCTTCATACATTTCTTAATCCTCCATCAAAATATCATTTATCAACTGATTAGCATTCTTATATTGATCTATTATTAACTGAACATCATTAGGATCAGGATTGTGATACAGTACTTCACCAGACTGATAAATGCGAAGCTCCATTTCAAGGTCAACTGGTTTGTAGTTATAATTCAAACAAAATAAAGCAGCGTAGTTTTCAAGCTGAAACATCTTTGCCGGAGTGTCGCCGGTCTTCAAATCATGAATTCGTAACATTCCGGTTCGTTCCACGGAATCCAAAGAAGAAATAGTATCTGCAGTTCCAAAGCATAAGTTCGACAAATATAAAATTTGTTCAGGGACCATGCGGTGCTTAATACCATCATTCACATAGGTCATCAAATTCTGATACTTAGCATCAAAGTCAATAGCTCTTTCGATAACAGCTAAAGGAATTTTGTAAGTATCAATTAATGATAGCAATACTTCGGATTTGGAATATCGGGTCAACTTAATTCTATTTTTGATATGAGCTCTAGCAATATCATGCAGAGCGGTTCCTATTTCTGGAATATACTTTCTCGCCCAGTATCGAATAATGTCTTTATCTGTTTTATCAATAAGACAGACTGAACTAGGTGAAAACAATGCATGTTTACCTACAAGGTTCGAATACTTCTCGTAGTTCATTTAAAACTTCCTCCTTGTTCTCAGGATATACAAATCGTGAGAATGACATATTGTTCATTTTATCTACGTAATATTCCTGATTAGGTCTTCTACTTGCATTGCGATCTCTCTTACATTCCAGGGAGGCCCATTTGTCACGATATAGAACCAGGAGGTCTGGAATACCCTGAGTGTCGGTCGGGTCAGTCTTCAAAACAATGCAACCGTTAAACATTGCTCTAAGATCTTTTTTCAATTCTGCTTGAAAATTACTTTCTAATCGTGTCATCGTGTTACCTCCCTTCTGAAATGTACTGGAGAAAATTATTATGAGTAAACGAAAAGAGAAAGTGTAAGTATGGGAAATGCCCATATTACCTCTCTCTTCATAAAAGCCCATGTATTTTTCGCGTGCAAAATAAAAGACCCATAATCGGGTCTATAAAAAATTATTTGATTCTGTTGTCTTTTGGATCATAATACGGTATAAGTTCGTAGAGATCACAATTTAAGAATTTTGCCATGATGGAAATCGTTATAAGATTTGGAAGCCGCTTTCCAGAGCAATAATGACTAACAGTGCATTCTGTTGTACCAATACCCTGCGCTAAATCTTTTTGAGAACATCCAGCATCCAACATGGCTTTATGAATTTTATGAGGGAACATTTCTCTCATTTGTTCTGTCATGGTTTTAATATCATCAATAGCTACATCGAGTCTGGTTATTGAATTTCTGAAATAGTTATATCGGAACACACTACCATCCCTAAACGTAATATCAATTGAATTTCTACCAAAAGGCGTCCATTCGACGATGTTGGCTTCATCACCTCTGAGATGCATCAATACATAAGTATCATAAATTTCGTCATACCAGTCTCTTCTTTTAGTGCTTCTCATAAAAATCCTCCTTTTTCGTCAAAAACCTTAGAATTTGCCAAAAATGCCGTTTCGTCCACTTTTTCGCCCAAAATGCTATATTAACATATACTAAAATTATTATTATGTTTATATATAAACAATATTATAATTTTCACATATATAGGTTAAAACCCCTAAAAAGTGGGAAAAGTGGACGGATTTGGACAATTTTTACTGTTTTTCACAGAATTTTTACAATTTCAGGTGTCACTTTTAACAACTCGTCCACTTTTCGTCCACTTTTTGACACTTTTAAAACCAAAAGTGGACGGCTATTTTGGACCGAAAAATGACCGTTTTTACCTCAAAATCAGTCAAATTTCAGCCCATAACACCCAAAATATCAATTATTCAAACTGATATTTCTCCTTAAATTCATCGATTTTCGCACTCAAATCCGCACGATTTTTATCATCTTTATCTATGAATTCCGAAAATATTTCTGCCAATTCTGCAGTCATGGATAAGTCCGAAGAAGCCTTTAACTCTTCAAAATTTTCCTGCAAACGTTTTTTCTCATTCAGCAACTGCTTATATATTTTGTCCAAATGTTGTGTCTCAGCCCATAAAGCGTCCCGCTCCTCAATCAACTTCTTATTTTCCTGAGTAAGCTGATCAACCTCTTTTCTATATGCATTGATGTTGTCTGCATATCCCTCACAAGTTGCATTTAAAGTTTTAATTTGATCTTCAAAATATACCTGTTTCGTCGATAATATTTCACGCTCTTCCTTTAACTTTTTAACAGATTCTTTCAAATCCTCATTTTCTTTCAGTAAATGCTTATTCTCAGTCTTCAGCTCTTCGTTCTCATGTATAAGTTTACCAATATCGTCTTTGTACCCGTCACTAACTGCATTCAGAATATTGATTTGAGTTTCAAGACTAGCCTGCCTCTGTAACAATCTATGATTCTCCGTCATAAGATCATGGCATGACATCGACTGTAAGCCGAACTGACTATTAAATAACTTCTTATTAGCTTCTACCAATACATTTTTAGCAGTCTTCAACTCAGCAACCAGTCTAATGCTATTCGCATGACTCTCTTCAAGATCAGCTCTAAGTCTCTTATTCTCTTGCATCAATCTGCAAATCTCCAAACCACTGCTCTCTTCCAGATCTTTCTTCTCCTCAACCAACTGCTTGGCATCTTCATTGAATGCATTGTAATTCTCACAAACTAGCTGCAACTCTTCTTTCAGTCGTCCATTCTCTTTTAGCAGCTCTCGATTATTGTTTCCAAGACATTCAACCTTATCTGACAATTCTTTATTCATCTCAGATCGCCGAATATTATCATCTTCCGAATTTTTCAATGCCGATTCCAGCCGTCTGATCTTTTCTCGATATAATACCACTAAATCTTCCGGATCTATGTATCGGACAGTGCTAAGAATTTCGTCAATGTCTATTTTATTCAGTTCGCATTCGAAATACATACTCATAACCTTATCTCCTTTTCTTATTTCAATCCTGCAACTTTTCAACTGTATCTATATATTTTTCGTAAGCACTCTTATAGTCACCTATCTGCCTTTTCAAATCTTTATTTAGTTGTAAATATCTTGCATTTTCGGCCATAAGTTCTTTAATGCTCGACTCGGCAACCGTCAATCGCTCTTGTAATATTCCGAACTGAAATCTCATAGACGATCTGTTTCCGTCTATCTTATTTTTCTCCTTATTCAATTTATCAATAGACGCAATTAGTTTCTCATTCTCTTTTGTTAAATCGGCATTAATATTTTCTGAATTTCTTAACCTAATTTCTAATTGTCTGATCTTTTCTCGATATAATACCACTAAATCTTCCGGATCTATGTATCTAATGCCACTAAGAATTTCGTCAACGTCCAAATCTTTCAACTCAGTTATACAGTATATACTAATAGCTCATTTTCTCCATTTTCTATTGTATTTTTCTGTCTCCAAACTCCATGAATCATCATCGTAATATGTAAATATAACTTCCAGATGATTCTTCAACCTCACACGAACCCTGCCTAATCCACATGGTGTCCACTTCACCATCTTCCCAGCCAATCCCGGCCACTCTCTTTTGAAAATATCAATTATTTTCATACGATTACCCCACTAAATGAATAATTATCTCTCCAAGAGCCATACCAACAAGCACATTAATAATAAATACGACTAATCATGATTTATCATCGCTCTCTCCTTTATCCCAGATATGTCTCAGCTCATAAGCAATTGTCAGTAAGGCGGCTACAATAAACCACCGCATATCCTTAGAAATTATCGCACCTGCATAACATACAAACCTCAACAAATATATATCCCAACCTACAAATTTCAACGTGCATTCCCTCCCATGCAAAAAAGTAAGAGCACCAGTAATTAGTGCCCTAACCTTTGTAATATAAAGTTTTTCATTTACTCTTCTATTGGTCCAAATAAGATAAAATTCGTAAATGTTTCTGGTATATTCGGTCCTTTAATTTCAGATAATACTTCGTTCAGTTTTCCCAATTCGCTAGGCTTGAGACTTAATTTTTTACCGGTCAATCCGACAAATCCCATAGTTTTATCAGAATATACTTCATAAGCGCTATTTAATATTTCGTCAATACACTTTTCGATTTCTGATTTGTTTTTAGATACTTGTCTTTTGCCAGCCTTAAAAGTCATCACTCCAATAGCTCCTGTAACTGCGATATAAATAATATCCTTCTTGTGCTCCTTCACAAATCCCATCACTTTACCGTTCATCATAATTCGTTACCTCCTATAATATAAATGTAAACCTTATGGTTCCATATAAGAAGTTGCATTCCACGCGGATGCTATTTATCTCCTTTCGTCGGATCGGTGTCCGTTATTACCTTTGCTTTTATTGAATTACAATCATCAATACTCACAATAGTAGCAAATCTAGGAAGACACATTACCTTATTTTTATTGGGACTGTTCGCTTCTGCTTCGAGTCGCTTCTGCAATTCAATTAACTCTTCTTTAGGTATGTCACCGCATGTAGATACTATCAATATCATTTCTTGTCACCCTCACTCCTTATTACAAATCTCCAAAGCAATGCATACCAATCCGGCAGCTACAAAATATAAAGGATTACCATCAGCAAAGCCGATGAATAAAAACAATAGTAATAACAAACCATATAAAATCATAGAGCACACCTCGCTAATCTGATAAGAATATCATTGTCAACAACATCATCATAACTATAACCCAAACCCAAAACATATAATCATCCATATTATCTCCACACCTTTCCTGTTTTCTTATCAGTCAGCACAATCCGACCTTCCACATGAAACCCAGCAAGCTCACAAATATAAAAGATAGTATTCAACAGATTATAGAATCTCTCATAATCTTTACCGTATCTCTTCTCATCTGCCTCTACTCTCTTCATAGCCTTATACGCAGTCGGGTCATAATATCCAGACCCGTTCCTGCTCAATTCTTTATCAATTGTTTTGCATCTTTCACTCATTCTTTATCCGCCTTAAATAATGTTATTCTGTACAAATATAATGATTATGCATACTGCTAAACATAATGATGACGTTAACCATGCCCAAAATGTTGTCATATCATCATCGTCACATATAAATGCAACAAGCCATCCGAACATGAATGTCACAACCATAATGCATAAAAACATTACAACTCCAACACAAAAATTACTTATTGTCATTCAAAAACTCCTCCTCAAATTCTTTCTCATAGAGTTTGTTCCAGTTATACCTTCCAATAAAAGCACTTCTTTCATCAGCTCCTACAAACCTAAATATCCGTCCATCTCGAAAATATACTGTTCGCTCTTTCCTGGATACCTTTGACAGCTTGTACATGTTCTGGAATGCAAGTTCATCCATAAGATAATAGGATCTCTCAACTGTACTACACATTACCAAATATAAAACTTTATTCTGTTTATCCATCAATACCACTTCTCCTTCAATTGGTTTATTGGTGTTCCGGCGACTCCAGCGCTTTCTCCGCTGTCTGTAGACTTAAAAAAAGCACCCTCAGCGCGAGGGTACATAAACTCAAACATTAAATAATTAGCAGCATCACAAAGATACTCAGTGTTACCTGTCTTCAAATACTTCTTAACACACATATCATGACTTTCCAGTGCATTAACCAATTTCATCCCAAAGTTGTCAGATGCTGTACCATATTTATAGTAGCTAACCTCTACACGATTCTGCCGTAATTCATCAAATCTGTCCGAATACTCTTTCGGCAACTCTGTTCCTAATCTGCTCATATATTTACTCGATCCTCCCATACGGTTTATGTCTAAATTGTTTCTCCGCTACTTCACGCCTTCCATCTCTTTCCATACGTGAATATCGGCACTGCTGACCATGTAATGCCTGTTCTCGTTCAGCCCGCTTTTCAGACGAGCTCTTCTTCATATCATGACTCACTACTGTTACCTCCAAAATACTGTTTCACAAGATAATCTAAGTATCTCTTCTTCGCTATTTTTATTTGTCGTGTGCGTCTCATAGGCTTTCCTGCCATTTTTTGACGGTTATTAACGATAATACGTATGGAACCGTTCTGCCTAACACGCAAGTGACTGAGCTGATTCGTCCGGTTCCGATAATACCTCAAATTGCTATATGTCCCATTACGTTTCCTATTCCATGCATGCTTAGGTTTCATTCCTTCTCCTCCCACTTTACAGGTTTCTCTGTATAATAATTAAGTGGATTATCTAAACACTCAAAACAAGGATCTTCGTGCTCTGGACAATCCGCATGCTTACAAATACCACAGTATTTCTCATAATTTACTTCTCTTAAATCACTATCAACTACCATCTTATACCTCCTAAAATAAACATAATAATAAAAAAGAAAAGAGCCTGTGTTAAACACAAGCCCCAATCTTGCAATTACTTAGCATCCAAAAACGCTTCAACGCTTGTTTCATGCATCATTACTTTTCCGATTTCTTCCAAAGTGTTCGGATCAAAGAATTTACAAAGCTTATACGGTCCATAATCATAGTTCCGATTACTGTCTAACATTTGTTTCTGTGCTTCTAGCCATGCTATCTCAAATTTATTAAATTTACATCTTCCTAACGCTATCGTTCCAATTGGAATAGCAACACAAACAGCACAATAACCAATGATTAAACCGTAATCATCCCAAAAATCTTTAACCTTTTCAGCTCCATTCTTTGCCTTTTCTTTGATTTTTTCGTTTAACATAATACAATTCCTCCTTGATTGTTTTTATCTGTTTCTTGCATATAAGGAGTTGTAAAATGTGCGTGTCAATCTTCTTGATACAATGGAAAAGGAATCCAACGTTCATCGGATTCTTGACCAAGTTTTTGTTGAAGATCTATACACATCTCTATACATTCATGATAGTTTGTGAATATCCTAGGAAGTACCATATTAATGTATTTTCCATCCGCATACGTCCTCACACAAATATATAACATAACTTATTCCTCCGTATAATCTTCCACTGTTAACCCGAAACACCATTTAATCATTTTCTTCTGAAACCAATTAAAATGATGATCGATGCAAAAATTCATACCATATAGTTTTCCCGCAGATACTTTAGAACCATTTTTTATTTTAGGTATCGTCAACGCACCTGTTAATTTTTCCAAGCCATTCACTCCACAACCCTCCATTCGCCAACACTTTCCCTGTGATATTTCTGAAGATGTAGTAATGCATCTATAAAAGTATCAAGATCTCTACTGTCATCAAAAATCAGTTCCGCATTGTTTGATCTGCTTAATTCTCCAATGGTATAATCTGGAACATTTGGCTTTACAATGTTCATTCTCATTGTTTCGCCTGTAGTGTTTAATCTGATTTTTAATTGTGTTACATTTCCGCCATCATAATTACTATCAGTACGTATTCTCATAATTCAGTCCTCCAAATATAAAAGGCCCTCCGAAGAGAGTCCATTATTACTTATTGTATTTTGTCTTGACACCAAGAACATCATCTACAGCTTCATCACTCATAAGAAATCTTCCCAAACGACTAGGAGCTGCTTTTCGAAAATCAAGTGTCATTCCTTTTATGCCGTGTTCTCTTGCATAGATCGTCATAATATTTACACAAGTATTAAACGTATCTTCATCCACAGTTAATGTCGCCTTGACTTCTACTTCTAATTCTCCTACTATATTGCCATCAGCTATTTTCGCCATATTTACCTCCTGCCTCAAATGAACATAAATCCCCATCATCCCTTTCAAAATAGTCTTCATCCTGTTTCGGATCATACACCTTACAAATATGGCATACAGGTGCTTCGGTACCGAAACTTGTCTGATTGTACGGTTGGTTGTAATAAATACACTCAACACAATCGTTCTTAGTATGCACATATTTCCCAGTAATCAACTCAGAATATGGAAGAGACGCAATCCATTTACAGAACTCTCGCCATTCATCCAGCTTATGATTCTTCCGCTGTCGGTAAATATTTGCCAGAACTTCATAATTCATCATAACGTTACGAGTCTGGTTATAGCTGCTCGGAAGCAGCTGAATCATTTGCCACCAATAATCTTTCTTAAGTTTTGGATCAGTTTCTCGGTTGTAAAAAGTACGAGCAACATTCAAATAGTCGATAGTCTCCTCCAGTGCCGCTATCCATAGATTCTTGTAATCCTCAACGCCACCATTTTTTTCAGCCGGAATAAATACACCAAGATGTTCGCAACTGAAATCGTCCACAGTAAATTCTTTCTCTGCAATCTTGTGCATTGTACTACAGGAGTTCGCAACAGTACCAACTTTATAAGTATCAAATTCTTTCCACCAGTACAACGGTGCCGTAATTCTCACATACACCGGCATCATTCTCATATACTTACGATGTTCTGTACCGGCATTGGAAAGTCGCTGCATGAGACTTAAATCGTTTGAACCAATTTCAATATTATCCAGACTGTATAAATCTGAATCAATATGGCTATCACTCTTCTTCCAAGAGTTCATCGGATTTCTCATGCCTTCAATAATGAACTCCATCTGCTCTGGACTTGCCAAACCTATATTTTCTAATTTAATCATTTCGCTTTCTCCTTTCTAAATACTGTTCAACCGCATCACAATTATTACGATTCTCACAGTATATCTGCACTACAGTTTTTACGACTTTATTATCACCGTAAAATTTATTGCATGTAGTTTCTGGTGAAAACATCGGACAATCCTGACATTTTTCTTTAGTGTCATCTTTAATTTCTATCATTTCTTATTTTCCTCGCCTTCTCCCAAGTATTTCCTTCTTGTTAGTAATAGATCACAGTACTCGTCTTCTGTTATTTCATACGTATGGAAGATATACCCGCACTTGTCGCATTTCCGGAAACGCTTTACTTCTCCTGAATCAACATCTCTGGTATCTTTAACGACTGCTCTACCCTCACCACATCTAGGACAAATCATCTTTCTCTTCCTCCCTATAGATACATAAATATCAGCTTGATTGCGCAAACCGCTACAAAAATAATATTTAATATCTTCCACCAACCAGAAATGACATACCAGATTTTTTCTTTTCCTTTGTATAAATCATATCTCAATCGAAATGCTGCTCCTTTTGAACAGCGAACATACAGTTTCAGTATGAACATATTCACCAAATATAAGACTACCGATACAGCAGTAAATTTAATCATCGTCCTTATCCTCCTCTCGCTCATCATTCATACCAACCATCTTGCACAGAGCATAATCCAGAAGTCCCATGATCAGTATAAATATTCCAAATAGAATCCAGCTTCTAACACTCATATTTTTCACCTTTCATTTTTTTTTTTTTGCAATCACCACAGTGATCGTATGTTGTTGTCCGACAATATGTACATCGATTATTTGTATCATTCAGATCACCATCATATCGTTTTCGATTAGACCTATAGTCCAAAATAATTCTGAATAATATTCCAGTAATAAATATACCTATCAATGAAATCAAATCCATTCATCCTTTCCAAATATCAATATTAAACTCATTGGAATCGTGAGGACTCCTGCTGTCATGTCTCCGCCAGACCAATCAGCTACTAAAAAAGTGAGGAGCAGCAATGCCACTCCCCACAGTTTCTGTTTCATAAAATATAAACTCTCTGCCAAACGTTCAGCCTTTCTCCTACGAATCTGATTTTTTCTCTTTTTCAAGTCCAATACGCAGTCATGATAACCGTATTCATAACCAAGTTTACTCCCGTCGATATAACCAGAAGCCTCTCCGATTTCATAGGAAAGCTGATCGATAGTGTCATTTATAACTGCCATTCTTGACCTCCTGGAACACTTTCAATAATATGACTCTTACTCCGTACTTTCATACCCTTTCTCCTTTCGTAATATAACCGCCGTGATGACTCATTTTTCGAACTTGATTATAGTGGTGCTGGTTTCTCCGTTCGTCTTCTTCAGTTCCTGGTAAATTGGTCTTATCCTATTTCCGAACTCGATCAGAGCTGTACCGAACATTACTGTCTCCATTGGACCTAACTTTTCGGTATTATCGATAACATACTTTAATATTTCAGTCGCCGTACTAACTTCGTTTACGAATTCCTTTGTAGCATTATTAATATAACTCATAATATTTCCTCCATTTGTTTAAGCAGCCTGTTTGGCAGGAATATAAATAGCTTTATTCTTTCTGCTCCAGGCTCCTTCATTAAATTTCTTTTTACTCACCAAAGCTCTATTTATAGCCAAATCGATACTGGCCCTGCTTTTCAGGTGATAATAATATAGATCCTTATAGCCAGTATTCAATCTGTCTATGCGCCCCGCCGCCTGTTCCATAATCTTGTAACTGTAATTTTGGCTGTAGAACACGATCGTATCAGTTTTAATACAATTCCATCCTTCAGCCCCGGCGGTGTACTGCACCAAATATACCCATGAATCGCATTCCGGTATTGGTTGGTGCTTGTGTCCATTCCACTCCGCAACTTCAACATCCTCTCCGTAATACTGTGATTTAAGAAGCTCCAATTCATAATCAAAATTGTAGAATATAATCATTCTCGGATGCTTCTCAAATAGTTCCATAGTTGCTACCAATCTACTGTCATCGGAATTCACCACCTTTCTTAATGCATAGCACAGCTCAGCAGCTGTCTGAAAAGGTTCATTCTTCCAAATATCCCATCGATTCTTCATCATGTCTTTATAGATGATTCTGTTATACTCAACATAAACGTCTTCATCATGTCGTATTGTTGGTCTTACAATTTCTATATCAATTAATATAGAGTTCCTCAATCGGATTAAACGACCAACATTAAGCCATCGCTCGATTTTTGGATATTTAGAGAATCTTGCAAATACACAATGTTGCTGATTAAATTCTGTTCTGTTTTTATAGAAGCCATTTGCAATGAATACCGGAATATAATCGTCCCATTTATCACCAGGAGTTGCAGATAATAGAACCCATTCATTATATTCAGCAATCCGTAAAAACGATTTAACCCAAGCCCCTTTACCAGATACCTTTTGTTCGTCAAATATAAAGAAAGCACCTTCAATTGCTTTATATTTTCCTATATTATTCCAGCTGTCTATTGTAATTTGTACTTTACTGAGACTTTTATCGTAATCCTTATTTAGACCAAAAAGTAATAATTCGCCTTCCCATTCTAAAGTGTCTCTTTTATAAGCAGTCGTGATAATGTAAAGATTTTTTGCATTTGGTTTCATAGGTTTGAACGGTTCAAATGATCCGCCATTTTGTATAACATAATATGCGAGTGAGGTCCGAGATTTCCCAGACCCAACTCCACCGCATAGAATACATCCATTTTTCATTTTTTGAACGGCTTCTTTTTGTTCATCATATAGAAAAGCCATTTACTCCTCCGGATACTCCTGTTCAGCATACTCTGCATCCAGATCATCCTCACAAATCGTTGCATACAGACGACTTAAGAATGCTTTGATGTGCCATTCTCCTGAATTTTCATCTTTCCACCATCTTGCTCTGACCGTCAGATCCACCTTATCCAGCTCAGCTCGATCCAGTCTTGCAATTGTGTCTTCATTAAGTTCATGCTGTCTTTTTCTTGTACACATATAAATATGAGGCAGACGTGTATCATTCTCGTCAAACAGATGCCCCTCACGATCACGGTAAGATATAGCCACACGCATCTGATAAATTGGATCATAATTTGGATCGTCTGGAATAATGGTTCTCACCGGCCATCCGTCATTTGCCATCTCCTGTGCAATATCTGGATCATCGATTCTCAGTGTGATTTCTCGTCCATATCTACCACCACCGAAATTTCTGAATCGGATATGTGCGTCACGGATTGTGATTTTTTTAATGTTGTAGTTTGGTTCTGTAAAGTTTGGCATTTCTTTAATCTCCTTTAAAATATAATTTTAGAAAACAAAAAGACCCAGTGTAAACTGAGCCTTTCCGCTTTTGAATATCATTCTTTGGTTTCTTTGTTTGAATCTTCTTTACAGTTTCTTTCCTTAGAATTATCATCTTTATTCGTGAGTTCAATATAAGCTTTCATCGCTTTGTATTTACACTCATAAAATCCAATAAAGTATCCCGCAAGTCCAACCACTGCAAATTTAACATAATTCTTCATTCTTTTGTCCTCCTTAGAATATAAATGTTCGTTGCCATATAAGAATGTGTAAATTATGCGAACGGTAATTCTTCAGGAGTATCTTCAGGGATGTTCATAAACTCTGGCATTTTCTTTGAAATCGGTACAGGCTCATCGGATCTAAACCATTCAAAGTCGCAATACTCAGAAATATCATGTACTGCGTCTGTTACAAGTGTGTCGAAATATTCACGATTAATATCCGCTTCCTTGTGCATATCTCGTACCATTTCCGATTCAAGCCAACGATATCCAGTGGTACCGGTTGCTGCATAATACGTACCGTTCTGCTCTCTCATCAGTAATCCACCGTGGCAACCATCTTTAATAGGACAGAACTGACCAACTTTTCCAATGAAAATATAAGCATGTCCGTCTGAAATCTGTTTATCAAGTGTATTGATCTCTGTATCCCATTCTTCTGGATAGGTCTGACCCGGATTATCTTTCTGGAGTTTCTTAATCTTCTTCTCAAGCTTATCCAGTTCCTTCTCCAATCCAGACACATCCTCCAAATCCTCGTTCATATCCAAATATAAAGCTGATTTGACGGAAAATGTCTCGCAAAGATCTTCAAATTCAATGGCTTCTTTACTGAACAATGTCTTAAACACATAAGGAACCTTAAACTGATCACCAGTCGCAGTCCACTGTCCAGGATGCTTCTTGTTATCTTTCGGAATATAGCCATACATAGCTTCGCACTGTTCCGGTGTGGCATATTTTGCAATGTATGTAGACTTATTCACCAGACACATCTTTTCGTAAGTTGCCTCATGTTCAAATGTATAACCGTATTTCTGAGCAAAATCCATAGCAAATTTGATGATTTCGGGGGTTGCATTCGGGATCTTAATGGAATCGGTCTTAATGTGAGCTACTGTAAATCCTCTTTCCTGTACAGCATGTTTTAGATCAACCATAAATAACGCTCCACGAAGAGCAACAATATTGTTTTCATTACGAGGATCTTTAAACGGATTATCAAATCCAGCGGATGTAAGTCCATAAACAGAATTAATCGCTGTCTTCAACGCGTTTGCCAGATCGTCAGATGACATTTCGCCATCTTTAACCCTCTGAATAAATGGTGTAAGTTTACCGTCCATCATATGATTGACTTCTTCCCATGCCTCATGTTTGATGCTTACTCGACCCTCTACAATTTCACGATATGCTCGTGTATATATCACGCCAAATAAGCACTCAGCAATTGTGCTATGCGGATGCATGGAAATAATATCCAGCAACGCATCCCAAATATACATTCCAGGTTCAGAATATACGTGTCCGCCTTTACCAACGTCCTCACCACGATAAATATTCTTACCGAATTCGTATTTGTATCCGGGAAAATATGGTAACAGACTTCCTGCTTCTCCGTGAGTCTGAGACATCATTACCGGACAAGCTTCGGATAAGAACTCATGCATCTCTTCATCCATATCAAAAACCGGTTCAGCAAGATCTCTCCAATGGAAATCCGACTGAGGTGTTTTGTTACCACCAAATATAATTCTAGTTGTGAGCGTGTTCGTGGTATCATTGACCGTCATGCCTGCCAAATCTGCCAGAATCTGTCTTGCTGTCCAGTCAGCCTTCAAATAATGGAATGCTGCTTCAGTAGCCACAACGTCGTTACAACAATATTCGGCTACCTTATCCCAAAGTTTCTCCGGTACTGGCCGATCCCATGGTAATCCCAGTTCCTGATGATGTGTTCCAGCTTTAATACTCTTGATTTCTGACTCTGTATAGCCTTTCTTGATTAGTTCTGCTTCCGTAATATGTCCCATCTCGATTTCAAGCTTCTTAAGGGACATCTTATTTCCGGCAGACGCAAAGTCATAAATATCAGTGTATGATATATTATAAGCTTCTCGGAAGAAACAACTACGGTCTTCATCTTTTTTATCTTTGTTAATGATTCGTTGCGAAAGAATATAAAGTTCCTGATTTGTGTATCCCTGCATCCACGCGTACATAATATGATTGTCATATCTTCGACAGTTAAAACCAACCAGATTGTACTGACAAAGTCTTGTAATATCTGTACGAGTCGGATTGATTAATCGATACACCGCTTCTCCCCCATCAAATTTATAGCAGACAACAAACAAGTTGGGAAATACTTCAACATCATAAAAAACCAGCCTGTCATCGTTACTGACCGCTGGTTTCACATCTACGTCTTTTGATTTAAAATGCATATCGTCAACTTTGCTCATGCAGTACTCAGCCTGATGCGAACTATTCATAGCAAATGCCATGATCTTCGGATACATATCTGATACGTCATAATGAACGCCACTGTTCCACGCATCTTCAAGAATCTTGTAAATATGATCGATACTCGGTTTGGTTGCTGGATGTATCTCTTTACAAAGATTCTTTTTGATTGTTGTACGTAACCCCTTCTCAGTGGTTACAATGTCCATGTTTACCATATTTTTCTCCTTCTTTAAAGGAAGACCAGAACTGATCGTAGCAATCGGAATATCGTTACACTTTGTAAGCATTCGTCTGAGAGAACTCTTTCCCGTGAACACCTTCACTTCAATATGTTCAGAATATAAACGGTTTAACTTTGTAACATCACCATTGTAAATATAATGCAAATGAATACCAGCACCAGATTTGCTAAGTTCGGCATATGTATCCGGCCATTTACTTGCTGCTTCCAGGTTCTTTTCGAAACTCTTGTTTCCGTTTTCGTCTGGAATATCAAAATCTATTACAATGTGATTCTCTGGGATTTTTACATAGTGAAGTTTAGATGTGTCAATATCAGATAGTTTGGTGGTAACTTTATCCCAACTATTTACCGGAGTTCCTCCACTATTGGCATACTGAGCCGGATATTCTGCAGCCACCTCATCAAATATAGATTCTGTTGAATTGAAATCTATAAGTTTTGTTTTTTCTTCCGTTGACTTCCCAATACGAATATCAAATTTATCGGCAAGAAACCCTTTATAGAAGTTTCTGATCCTACCACCATCTGTAGATCTTTCATGAAATTCATGAAAATAGTTCTTAAGTTCCTCTTTGAATACTCTCTTACTCATAGGATAATTAACCTTTGCTTCATCGCAATAAGTCTTATACAAATCCCATGCATCTTTCAGAGTAGTTCCGTCTTCTTTCTTAAACTCATAATACATGTCAGATATAAAATTATAGAAATCATTTGAGGCATCCATCATAGCAATCGGAGCATAATTGTCGTATATTGTTTTATTATGTTCATAAACAGATAAACAATGACTGGCAATAGCTCCTAGTTCAAAATCAATGTTTGACATTGCTTTGTTATACTCACTGAAACTCAACTTTTTACCTGACGGCGTTACGTCAATTAGTCGTCTTATAAGACCTGATTTGGCATCGGTAATCTTTACTGGTTTGTTTGTACCCATGAACAGAAAAGCATTGAATTTCATTTCATACATGGATTTGAATTTCTCATTTACCGGCATTTTTTCATGGGAAACTAAACTATTAAGCCTTGTATTGTCTTCAATTCTGGATAAATCACCGTCATGCTGAATTGCTACAAGCGGATTTGTTTTAAATGGCTCCAACGCAAATGAACTATTTGCAGAACCTAAGGCTTTTGCATCGAACGATGAACAATACCCTTCAAACAGCTTCTGGATAATATTCAGAACTGTTGATTTACCAGTTCCAGCAGATCCGTACAGAACCAGAAACTTCTGAATCTTTTTACTATCTCCAGATACAATAGCTCCGATAGCCCACTCAAGTTTCTCTCTTTCTTCCGGAGAATATAAAGTAGACATCAGAGCATCATAAGCAGTTATAGTTCCTGGTTCTAACGGATAATTGAGTTTTTTACTGGCATAATCTTCTCTTGTCGTAACAGTATTCGAAAATATAAGTTTTTCATCAAGTACATGATAATTATCTCGTAACTGTTTTTGACAATATTTATGCCATCGATCAATCATACCTGATGTTGAATCCCATAAATATAAAGGTATAAGCTCCGTATACTTATCTTTATTTGCTTCGACAAACATTCGAAGCTCATTATCAATCATGTCAATAGCATCCTGTTCATCTTTTGACCATAAACCCTTTTCTTCAATCCAGATAGCGTAAAAATCACCACCCTGAATCATAAGATCTGAACTTTTCTTCAGCAGAAATTTGGGATATGCAATCGATGGACCACCTATCTTTTTTGGCTTTTCGACATGAATTTTAATAAAATCTATCATTTCATTTTTGTGACTCCTTTACAAAATACTGTCGAAATACCAGCACATCTGATACCATATTTCAACGCTTCTTAAATCATACGGACAATCCTTAATTCGGAATAATCCACCAGCTCCATTAGGCTCATATTCTCGATTCAAGAATCTTGTAATCACTTTGTCTGCGTACCGCTCATCAAAATATGCATCATCCATGTCTAGTAATCCAAGACTCTTGAGCATAACATGAAACCATTTGTGAATTCTGTTTCCTTTAACCGGATCGTCCATAATATCCTCTTCAATTCGTAAACACAGTGCCACCATCATCTCAAGTACACTACATTTACCAGTCAAACATCTATCTACGTCAACAGCTCTTAGATGATTCTCTTGCTTAAAACGATATCGTAAATATAAACCGTCGTCAGCTCTGTTACCATCAAGACGAATATTGTAAGTAAATTCCTGACTGTTTAAGTATCTTAATAACCGGACATATGATGGTGCTCGTTTAGTGAACACCATGTCATACATCCAATTAAAATATTGTTCCCTTACGTCCATTAATCCTCCACATCTTCGTCGTAAGGTTTATAAGGATACATTGTTTTATATGCCTGCTCATATGTTCGTTCATCTCTGATAATCTCATAATCACATTTGAGTCTGTCATTGCGGACACAAACACGATCTTCTTCATAATGACCAAACTTCAGCAGATTATCCTCGCCCACGACATTATCAACATCTTCAACTCGTTCATATGTGTCACCGTCAGCCAGCACATCGTCAGCAAACATAACAAGCTCTACTTCCTCGTATTCGATGTCACCAAATTCATTTGGAGTAATCTCATACGGAATATCACTGACTTCATCTTCGTCTGTCGGATCTGGTGCTGCAGTATATCCAGCCTTACGAACTGTATTCATGTAATCAATAGCTTCTTTAACTGCTGGACGTATCGAAGAATCCATAGGCTCTCTGTCTGGATTCTCGTCAACGCTAGATTCTTCACGCTCAGAATCTTCTCTGAAAGCCTCTTTGACCGATTCAATTTCTTCTTCACATCTCTGTCGAGCGATATAATAACCCAATGCCGTGCCAGCTATAGCACCAAATATAAAACATAATGCTTTATTCATAGTTCTCATCCTCATCTTTCATTGTCATCACGGTGAATGCCATCCCGCCAAATAAAAGAGAGATACTGACCAGCATCCCTCCTACAATATGGCGTTTTTCTTTTGTATCAGTTGCAAATTGAACTATTGAAAGTAAATATTCAAGACGCTCCATCCGATACCTCCTATTTGACCAACGCTAGTCCCTTAATAAAGCAAATACCTGCGAGTGCTGCAAATGTATAAGAAATAATACTTTTCATATTCTCACCCCTGCTTCCTTAAACTTTTCAGACAATATTCGAATTACTTCATCTTTAGGAACATAAATAACTCCATCTTCCCGGCAAGCCCCTTCGAAATAATCGTTCTCGTACCACACTCTAACAGTAGCCATTCCAACACCAAGTATGGATGCTACCTGTTCGTCTTTCATGAAATCATTACCGGATACCATTAATTTACCATTTCGAATTTCGGCATTTTCCAGATGATTAGTTAAGATATAAACAATTAAATCTCGTCCTGTCATATACGCTCCTTTCTATCCCTGACTCATACCATAAAGCCAAGGATAATCAAAAATATCTTGAATAGTTCCCGTTCCTACTGTATTAAGTCCAATCATTCAAATCTGATCAAGAATATAACGGCAATTCTTGAAGTCAAGAAGGATGACCGGTTCGTATCCGTTTACGAATCTTCTATTAGCTTCTTTATTAATATTCATAATATCAAAGCTAATCGGATAAGCATCTGGATGTTCTGCATCATAAACCCAACCATCAGTCTGTCCCTGCTGTGTACGAGGAATATCAAGATAATCATAAATATCATTAATAAATACAAATCCATCGGTACGAAGCTTATTGTTAAACAGTTCTTCTGCTCTCATCAGGAACCATTTATCATGTTCTGGGTCACCTGTGAATTCTCTTGATGCTTCGTCAAAGAATTTTGCATATCCAGAATATCCAGTTCCATCACCTGCAACATCAACGGATTTCTTTACGGTTTTATTCTTACCGTTTTCGTCTGTCTCTTTTTCTTTATATTCCGTTCTGGTGATATTGTGCTTAAGCTCACGGTCCAGATCTTCACCGAATCTTTCCACGACACGATCTCTGTAGTCTTTGAATTCTTTCTGTACTGCAGCATAAGCCCCTGCCAGACCAACGTTTCTCTTTGTGAGAATCTTATGACTTCCTACAATGCATCCAATTGACACGGCTTCAACTGCTACTGCTGGGGCATAGAGTTTTACCACTTTACCAGCTGTTTTCAGATTCTCAACAACTACTGCTTTTGTTTCTTCTTTTTCTGTATAACCTTTCTCTTTCGCTTCATCGGAGCTGGCATACTCGTGAATATCATTGGTAGCTTCTTTTCCCTCATCCAGAATAGGTTTGAGTTTCATAGTTGCTCTACACGCCATAACTGTTCCGCCTACAACACCGGCGACTCCTGCCACAATCATAATTGTTGGGCTTTTGATTTTTGCCTTTACTACAATTCTTTTTGCTTTACCTTTAAGTGTAATTTTTGGTAACTGAAATTTTTTCATGATTTGTTCTCCTTTTCAAAATATAAATTAATCATACTCACGATCAAGCGGCATTGGGCTTGGGAAACGAATAATATATCCATTATCGGATCTCAAACGTTCGACTTTAGCCCTATCCAAATTGGTCCATCCGTAGTTATCATCTGTGGATCTGGTAGGCTGCCCGGTAAGATCATAAAAATCCAGCAAACTCACAAATCGATTCTTATAGATAATATCTTCCATCTTTGTTAAGATTCGCTCAGCATCTCCACGGCTCTTGAATTTCACATTCTTGAAATCAGAACGTTCTGGTTGATAGTATCGATCATCACCGTATCTATCGTCTCTCCTGCGATCATCATAATATTTACGGTAAGCTGGGCGCATATCGTCATCGTCATCGTAATAACGTCTTCCACGTCTGCTGGATGATTTCTTACGTCCGCTACCCCTGAATACAGCGTTCCATGTATCATCAAGACCATCTTTGATCGTCGGAATCACGATCTCACTGACAATATAATCTTTAAGATCATATATATTGTCTGGAATGAAAGCCTTAATTAACTTATTTATCGCAGTGTCTTTCTGCTTATACTCAGAAGCATCGACCATCTTCTCAAGTCTCGGTTTCTTTTCTTCTCTATCCGACATACTCTACTTTTTCCTCTCTTATTGTTCCTGGTAAACAGATTGCTGCTGTTTCTGACATTCCAAGTGCTTTTTTACATTGATGAAACAAATTACTCCTGGCTTTCTTCATGGTTACAGCATACGTCTCGCCAACCCAGCAATCAGTAAGCATACGACCAAACGAATATACTGGTCCTCTATATACATATTTGTACATGAATATCCTCCTTAATAAAAAGAAAAAGGAGCAGTGCTTGATAACACCACTCCTTATTGAACAATTACTTATTCTCGGATTTTTCTTCCTGAACTTCTTCGTCATTCACACACTCAACATCGCCATCAACGACTTCCGGTTTGTGTTTCCGATCTTTAAACCAACGATATGCTTTCTTAGCTCCTACTACAGCTGCTCCGCCAAGCGCGAACGCTCCAGCAACAACAAGAATGCCAATACCGCCGCTTTCATTGCCGGTTTCTTTAACCTCATTTGCATCGTTAACAGTTTCATTTGTCTGTTCCATAATTTCGTTTTCGTTCATCTCATTTTCCTCCTGAAAATTTTATTATTGTTCCATATAAGACTGTGTAAAAAATGCGCATCAGTGCAAATTGCGGTAATCATATCTCGGTGCAATTACATAATTAACAGCCAGACACGGTTCATTATTATCTGCCAGCATTGTTGTAATAGTAAATTCGATAGGATGATCAACGTTCCAACCTATATCATCGCCAAGTTCTTTATCATGACACAAGCCAAATTCATCTCTAAGATCATTCAAGGATATAAACATTTCACTGAATAATCTTCGATTAAGATCATTCTCAATCTTCTTAATCATGTTGTAGTCTCCCATAAAATAATCATTGGCTCGCACGTCATAACACAGCGTATTTCCAAACTTTGGAATTCTCACTACGTTACACCCTTCGTAAGGATTTTTTTTAATTTCATCAGCGGCAATAGCATCACGAATTTCTTTCTCTTTCTTATCACCAACAATTTCTTTTGTCTTTGCTGTATAATCGTTAAGAGTCTGCTCTACAACTGTGTATGCTGCTGATAATGCCGCATTTCGTCTTGCATTAACTCTTGTACCACCAACAATACAAGCAATACCCACCGCTGCTGTCATAATCGCCGGCATATAAGGTTTCCATCCAGCTTTGATGATTTCTACCACTGTGAGTTCTTCGTCCTTATCGATAACTGCATCTTCCGGAGCTTTCTTTCTAGCGTTCTCTAAACGTTTGACTTTAGCTTTTTTTGCATCCTCAATAAGCTCCATCGCTCTAGGCGTTGCTACCCCAACCATAACTGCAGATACGATGATTGCTCCTGTGCCTAATCCAATTGTGATTCCCGGTGCATTTGCTCCTAATTTTGCACCAATGTTTTTCATGAAATTGTTCAGATTTGATTTAAACATGATTTTCTCTCCTTAAATAAAAGTGAAGAGGAGTTGCTACTCCCCTTCTGTTTCTTCTGACTTCTGATTGGCGATCTCTTCTTTGACCACCTCTTTAATTGATAAATCCATCCTGAGTTCTGAGATTGCTGTCTGTAACGCAGCAAACACAACAATAGGAATGATTCCCAATAAAGTTTTTTTGTTCATAAGTTATCTCCTTTCTACCGTCTTCATATAACGGCTTGCATTTTTTGCGAATGTCAACAATCTTCTTCATTATCCAAGCCCGGCTGATATACAAATTCAATCAAATATATTTCCAACCCGTCTTCCAGTTCTGTTCTATGATGAATAAAATCGATCCAATATATTTCGTCCGACCACCACCATCCAATTTTGTCGCCACCTTTTATAGGTTTGATGCCTAAAAATTCGTAGAAATCATTCACAGTTACGTCCATACCAAGACACCTGTTACGATTCAAGTGATACTCTGCTTCAAGTACTTGGCATACAGTACTTTCAAAATATCGTCTGGAATAACTATCATAAAACGTTCGCTTTTCTTCAACTGAACGATCGTCCCATGCTAAAGACGATGAACCGGCAAAATCAGCTGTCGAAATATAAACATCTTCAGCTTTCTCTGCAGCTAATGATTCCATAATTTTCTGATGAGCTTCTTCACCATAAAGTTCTTTTGTTTTGCGCTTATAGTCCTCATAAGATTTACTTGCCAACGTATATGCACTGACAAGAGCTACTCTCTGATGTCGATTAAGTACGTTGGAGCTAATGGAGCAAACTATCGTAACTCCGCCAACTGCAATAGCTGGAATATAATTCTTCCATCCTTCTTTGAAGTTATCAACTGTTGATTTCTCGGACTCTTCAGTATTGCGGGTCTTATTTGCTGCTCTTGCCGATAAAATACCCGTAGCAATCACACCAGCAACACTTAGTACCGTAAATATAGTTGGTGCTCCACGTTTTACTCTTGCGTAGAATTTGTTTGGTTTTTTCATAAACGACTCCTTTCATAAAAGAAAAGAGAGCTTGATTAGCCCTCTTTAAATAGAAACTGCATCTTCTGTAATTTCTTCCTCAGAAATATAATCTCTTCTCTGATTTCCAGCTTCTTGTAATAATTCTTCTCTCGAAACATCTTATCTTCGGTCATGATAATCTTTGTTTCCACATGCCTTACATCATCAGCTGTAACTCGTTCACTCATATTTTCTCCTTTCTTAATCACAGATCATTGTTTCATATAGGAGATTGTAAAAAGCGCGAAAAAAGAGAAGTCAATGTAGACCTCTCTTCTTAAACTATCGGTGAGATAATTGTTTCCGTTTCGGATTGTCATTAAACATTCTTTCAGCTGTTCTTATAACTCGTATGGTCATATATGATGAAATACACACTACACCAATGACATACATCACCCAGCCAAAGCCGTGTGTTGGTATATCAAATGACATAAGTGCCATTACAAATGCAAACCATACACAAATATAAGAAAAATACCTCATAAATAATGTTACTCCGTTAATCCAACCTTTCATGATTTTATCCTCCTAAAATATAGTTTTTCATATAGGAGCATGTAAATTTTGCGAAAGAACAAAAATAAGAGCCCATGCAATTAAGCACAAGCTCTTATGAATATTACTTCAATACTTTTAATTCGGCTAAAATATCACCTAACCGTTCACCATTCCGTTTCCGCTTATCGATTGCGATCCACTCTTCGTTCGTCAGCTCTCTGCGGAGTTTCCAATAATGTCCGAGACTCCGATCATAGCAATAGTTATTTTTCAATTGTTTCTCTTCTTTCACTTTCTGTCGCTTAGCCAGACCTTTTATCATAGATCCACCTGCACCAACAGCAAACGTTCCGATTCCAATTGCAACTTCTTTATTGTTCTGAATCCAATCTGTACATTTTTTCACCCCGTTACAGAGTTTCTCCTTACGTTCTCGTTTCTTTTGCTCCTTACGGAAATCTTCAAATGATACCTGTTTTTCGCTCATTTCATAATCCTCCTTATAAAGTTTTTTCATATAAGGGGATGTAATCGATGCGAATTAATAATAAATTAAATTATCCAATCCAACTCGTCTACGAAGTTTATAAGCTTCCTCTGGAAAACCAGGAACAATCTTCAGTTCTTTCTTGTTTTTAAAACAGCCGTATCCGTCAACATAATAATATTTGCCATGCTTAGTGTAGGCGTATACACTTCGTGCACTATATCCGTTTGGGGCAAGTATTGAACGTTTATTAGCTGATAAAACTTGATCATTAAATTTGTAGTTTCCGTAATATACAGGTACACCGTCATGCCATTCGTACCATACGTATTTACGAGATTCTGCAATATAGCCAGCTGCTCCTTTTGTTTTACTCCATGTCAAACGTCTGCCATTTCGTTTGTATTTAGGATTCTTAGCTGCCGACCAAAATGTTCCGGTCTTAGACCATCTGCCAGTTTCCCTAGTTTTTACACGAATACAATACTTGGTATTTGCTGCGGTTCTTGTAAGCCACATTCTATGAACATTGTGATATCTAATTTGAGAAACGGCCATGTATGTTTCCCAAAAAGCATCTTCTTCATTGCCTTTTGCAGAATAGCTTTTGTAAAAACGATATTTTTTCGCGCCATATTTCTTATAATAAATATCATACGTATAAGTAGGATTAAGATTGGCCATGTCAAATGCTATGGCATCATAAAACAACGAACCAACTCCGCTAGCCTTAGTAGAATACTCTTGTGTTAAAATAACAGCTGTACCATCATCAGCAGCTTGAACATTCGCACTTGGTATAACACCGATAATCATACAAGCACACAATAAACTGATATATAACAATTTAAGTTTCTTCATACGCTCAATCCTCTTCATACAATTCATCATAATTGATTCCCGGAAACTCCTCATTTCTTCTATATGCATCTTCATACTTTGCTTCCGGATCATATGATTCTTCTTCATCTTCATACGTAGATTCCAATGTTGGATAATCAATACCCAGTTTCACGTCATCCAAATCAGTAGTATGACCGCATTCCGGGCATATCCAATACTCATCTTTAGCTTTATAATCCATTTCAATGTGACACTCAGGGCAGTACTGTTTACTCATAATCGCATTCCTCCTTCGTATAGATATTTGTAGTATATCACATTGGAATTGAATATTGAAGAAAAATCAAGAGACCATGTATAATACATGATCCCTCGCTTTGAAACTTATTTTTTTCTCCACGGTGTGAAGAATTTTAATGCATTTTTTGCTGACGGAGATCCAATAAATTGGTCTAATTTCTCAATCTTGAGTCCTTCTCTCCAGGTCTTTCTGCAGAATATCAATGGCAAAGCAATGCCCGCCACATCTACCCCAAATCTTAGCCAGTTGAAAGCCTTGTTCTCCTGAATCTGCTGTTCTTTCAAGTCAATATCACGATTCTGATACTCTTTATCATCCTCATTTTTCTGACGCTGAATTTCAGCATTTTCATGGTTCTTGTATTCCTCCAACTTCAATTTGTATAAGATGTTCAGGCAATCCTGTACGTCATTATACTCTTTACTACCCGGAGTTTTGGATTCAAGTTCTCTAAATAACCTCTTAATCTCCGTATCCAACAATTCGTTACTCATAAAAATTTCTCCTTTCTCGTTGAAATACAAATTTGTTTCATATAAGGGATTGTTTAAAAAGCGCAAAAGAAAAGAGCCCTTGTTTAGGACTCCTCTTCTGAAGGAAATGCATATCGTATATCCGATTCCATCTCTGGTAATATGATTTCAATCGCACCATTTGGTTTAAAATGATATTCGAATTTAAAATACGGCACTGAATTGCTTCTCCAGCCGGCAACAAGTGATTCTCTTGTTATCGGAATACCCAGTTGTTCATATACATCTCGTAATAACAAACACCTATTCATTTGTAACCTGTCATCTAATCGGCATTCGTAAGCTTCCAGTGTTATCCCGTTAATACGTTCGTTCTTATTCCATCTTGGCGATCTTTCATCGAATATTATAGTTTTCTTCATAAAATATCACTCCTTTCATTAAAGGATATGCTATTTCTGCGCGACTTCTTTTATCTGAATCAGCATTACTTTGTGCTTAACCAATTCATCCGGATCAAGTGACCCCAGCTGAAACGTCATCACATTTTTATCCTCTTTTGTACGATCAATAAGTAATTTCCCTGTTGGTAACATGATTTTGGTTAACCAGATTCCAAATATCATACCAACGAATAAGACTACGGCAGTCCATAATAAACTCATCAACTTTACTCCTTTCTTCCATAACAAAATATCACACGTTTTGGGTTACTGTGTGATGTAAATCGATTACCTTCTGATTTGTAGATCCAGCCCAGTGATAATTTACATCTGCCAAATCCTTCTTAAATGGTCCGTCTACCAGCACATCTACGTACTTCAGAATTTCCAAATCTTTAACTTCGTCATATAAATATCCCGTATACATCCAGATCGTTTTATTTGGATATTTTTCTTTTAATAACTTACACAAATATAATACTGTGCTACGATTATCTGGAAATAATGGATCTCCACCAGAGAATGTAACTCCTGATGGATAACCTTTATCCAAATAATTAAATAAGCGATTCAAATCATCTGTAGTAATGGGACTTCCACTATTCGAATCCCATGTCTGTGGATTCTGGCATCCAGGACATTTATGATTGCACCCAGACACCCAAATAATTGCTCTTAATCCATCACCATTCAGCATTGAATCATACTCTATTCCATGTATATTCATTTTAACCACCCCCATAAATCATAGAAATATAATTATAGCATAAAAAACGTTTTAGCAAAAGAAAAGAGCCCTTGATAGGCTCTAATCTTTTATACTAAATGTATGTGGATGCTTTCGTATAATACCCCACCAAGCACGTACATAACTTACAAATGAATCGAGTTCCCATTCTAATCTGTATTTCTTATTATCGATTAAGAAATCCATTCCAGATGTGATTTTTTTCCATTCATTTCCGGTTTTTGTGCATTTTAGCGTATATTTTTTACTCATAAAACATCACTCCTTTCATACAAGGAACTGTAAAATATGCGAAAGCTAAGAGACCAGGCTAGTCATCAAAATCAATGAATACTATATCGTCATTAACAATCGATAACTCAATAACGCGCTCTGAATATTTTATAGCTCTATCGAGCTGCTGTTCAAAAACAGCCATCCCATCTAAATTATAAAATCCATTTATTTGTTTCCGACATTTGTCAATGTTTTTCTGTAGCAATTTAAGTTGAACCAAATCACCAATTTTTTGGTGAGTTTCCTTTGATACTGGAACATACCCAATACTATAATCATCTGCATAACGCCAATAATTGTCTTGTACCAGTTCCTTTACCTCTGCTTCGGATATAGCTTCTGAAGCTATTTGAAAATATTCCCGACTGACACCGTCAGACTGCATAATCACAGCATAAAAATTTACGTTCTCTTTTTCTAGCTGTTTAATCTCATTTTCAAGTTTTTTAATTTCGCTTTTAATATTATTAATTTTCTTTTCTATATTGTTACTCATGATATTTCTCCTTTCACATAAACAAAAGCTAAGAGACCCGGTCAGTCTCGCCCAAAGTCTCTTTTGCTTTAATTATTTCTTTTTTCTGAAAAATATAAGTTTGATCAGAAATACTATTATTGCGATGCATACAATTACATCGCCGAATACTACAAAGAATGCTATACCAGCTGTCCCTACAACAACCGCTACAATAATTCCTATAAGTATCAACGCTGCTACTAATGCTCCAAATAATAACATATTCGTTACCTCCTTATCGTTTGTTCTCATAAAGCGATTTGTAAAATATGCGCATTGATTTTAAACGTACTTAGATGTATAATGAATCTCCACAATGTAGAAGGAGGTATTTAGTATGAATAAGATTGAAATCGATACATTTATCGAAACCACTGGTGAGTTCGGCGATGTATGGACCGTTGAACAAGTGCAGGATGTATACGGTGACAAATCACTTGATGAAGCACTTGCTGATCGTAGAGCATCCTATGAACACATATCGAATATAATCGGCAACTCCATCAATAAATAATTTTGCAAAAACTAAGAGAGCATTCGTTTTTCGCGAATACCCTCTCGGTTTTAATAAGCTGGTAAACACTTAATCTTTAAGTGCATTAATCAGCAGCATGTCAAAGAATGCTCTGTCCTTAGACTTGATGATAAGTTCTTTCTTGATTTCATAATCAATGTCGAGTTCTTTAATATACTGTATAAATGCTTCATTGATTCTGAAAGAAACTTCTTTCAAGGCATCTTTGGACACTTCTTTGACATCTTCTAATAACATACCATAATTCATGATGTCTACCTCCTTTCATACAAGTCTGTGCTATTTTCGCGCATTACTCAAATGCCAGAAGAAGCATCTATATACCTCGTAAAATACCTGCCTACAACACGGTATTTTCTCTTTAGCTCTTAATTTGTCGTATGAATATCCATTCGTTGCACACTTTACTATGTATTTAGCAAGTATCGGATCAGCTTCTTTTGCTGCATTATTCACCATGTCAATTCGCTCACTATAGAACAGAATCTTCTCGGCAGTAGTTGCAGTTGGATCAGAAATATCAGTTTTGTTCGGAACTGAATATGTAGCCACTACAGCTCTCTGAAGTCCTTCCAAATCTTTTCGAATTTTAACCCATTCATTATACTGAGCACAGAAATGTGAAAGTTCCAAATATCTGTGTCTGCTAATCCAATATTTGTTTTTCTTTGATACGGTTGTTCTCATGATTACTTTCTCCCTTTCCAAATATAACCTGTTTCATCGTACAGTTTTTTCGGTGAAATATAATAATTTATTCTGCCGAACTTACTGTTCATTTGGTCAATTGACGTTATCACCTGACCGTTTCTTGTTGCGTTCCCTATTGGTAAATATCCGGTTATAAGACCAGCTCTTATCCAAGAAGGGTCTTTTCCATATATTTCAGCCACGATTCTTACCGGAACGCCACCCTTACCAAACTCAATTTGTTCCATTACAACCATCTCCTTTCAATGGCTATTCTATGACTCGTGTGACGTTTTGTTAAAAAGAATACATGGATAAAATTGGTAAAAAGAAAAAGAGACTGTTAAATCTCTTCCTCTTTTGATTCACTTTCATTAATATTATCGTTTCCCATTACACAAACAACAATTGTCATCATAACAAACAGTGCAATAGCTATTGTCTGGTTTATAAGCATTGTTATAACAAATGCTATAATCGTTTCAATAACTACCAATACTTTCGTTAATTCTACTTTTGTCTGTTTACTCATAATATATACCTCCATATAATTAATGCTATTGTATTCATATATGAACATGTAAATTTCGCGCAAAAAAGAAAAGAGCCCTTGATAGGCTCTAATCTTTGAATCTCTTTGAAATTTAGTCATTGTCGGAAAATACTTTTATCCAACAGTAAACCGCTGCTCCTGTGAAAAAAATTGCTAATCCTAACATCTAAACACTCCTTTCATATGCATTCCATATAGGAGCTTGTAAAATATGCGGGCAGAATTCCATAGCAAACTCTTCTCTCCAATGCTTCATAGTCAATTCGCAAGGATAGTCTTCAAATCCAAGAGTATCGCTATCGATCAGCCCTTCTTTAACACCATCGACAATTTCTTTATCGTACTGCTTGTGTGGTAAAATATTTTCTGGAAAAATCCTTCTAATCTTTCCGCATTTTTCGCATTTTACTCGTTCTATGTAAATATGATGTTTCGCACCGCCCTTCTCTCTAACGATTCTAACTGCCTTATCGTGGTGTTTCATATCACCGCCGCATTCACATTTCATAACTTAAAACCTCCAATTTTTCATCACATGTACTACTTGACTCGTTAGTACACCTTGTGATATATAACTTTATACGGCAAGTTCATAAAAATCAACTGGAAAGGTTTGGTAATTATGTTAATACTATGTCCAGAATGTGAACTACAAGTAAGTGACAAAGCTGTTTCATGTCCGCATTGCGGATACCCAATAAAAACAGTTGTAGAAGAAACAGTAAAATCATCAAAAAAGAATGCGAAAAGGAGGCGTCTACCTAACGGATTCGGAAGAATAACGGAAATAAAGAATCGCAATTTAAGAAGACCGTTTCGAGCAATGGTTACAGTTGGCAAAACATCAACTGGTCAACCTATTGGCAAACCATTGAAACCAGTATCTTATTTCTCTACTTATAATGAAGCTTATACTGCTTTAGTGGAATATAATAAGAATCCATATGATTTGGATGAAGATTTGACAGTTAAAGAAATCTATGAAAAATGGTTTCCCGAGTTCATGAAAACCAAAAATGAATCATACGGACGATCGATAGCTGCAGCATGGCATTACTGCTCATCTGTATATGATATGAGATTTAAAGATATTAGATCGAGGCATATTAAAGGATGCATGGAAGAAGGTACTTTCGAATATAAGGGAGAAACCCGTAAGCCGTCACCAACTACTAAACATAGAATTAAATCAATATTTAATTTAATGGGTGATTATGCTTTAGAACATGAAATTGTTACGGTGAATTATGCTCGTTCTTTTAATATATCCAAAGAAATACAAGAAGCGATAGAAAACGAAAGAGTCGAACATATGCCGTTTAGCGTTCAAGAGATGTGTAAACTATGGAAGAATTATGATATGCCCTATGCCGATGTACTTTTAATTCAATGTTATTCAGGATGGAGACCGCAAGAACTTCTTAATCTCAAAATAGAAAATGTAGATTTGACGAAGTGGATTTTTGTTGGTGGAATGAAAACTAAAGCCGGTATTAATCGCCCGGTTCCAATTCACACAAAAATTCGTCCATTAGTTCAACGGTTGTATAATGAAGCCAAATGCATAGGAAGTGAATATTTAGTCAATTGCCGTGAGCCTGCTTATATCAAAAATGATTACAGAATGTCATATGATAAATATAAAACACGATTTAAAAACTTAATAAGAGCATTGGATTTAAACCCAAGTCATAGACCGCATGACGGTCGTGAACATTTTATAACTGAAGCCAAGAAATATAAAGTTGACGAATATGCTATTAAATATATGGTCGGTCATTCTATTAATGATATAACCGAAAAAGTATATACTAAGCGTGAGTTCAGCTGGCTTCAAACTGAAATCGAAAAAATAAGATAGTTTGTATCAAGTGTACTAATATGAGTATACAAATAATGTATTAATAATGTACTAGCGGCTTACTTTCTTACGATTTCAGCCGCATCATACATCACCTTAAATCCTTGATTTTACTGGATTATTTAGAACTTGCCAGCATCTGCAGCTTCCTGTACCGCTACTGCTACAGCAACTGTCATACCAACCATCGGGTTGTTACCAGCGCCGATCAGACCCATCATTTCTACG